>TARA_R110001606_G_scaffold112726_1_pt1 | contig 238658 bp, 214 predicted proteins | sample TARA_R110001606 | Tara Oceans TARA_R110001606 (sample SAMEA4398315) | marine metagenome | biome: Polar Biome; feature: [SRF] surface water layer (ENVO:00010504); material: water (ENVO:00002006), including particulate matter (ENVO:01000060) such as... | depth 5 m | reverse complement strand
TTCCGGCCGGGACTGGTCTTACTCAGCCACTCAAGGATAGGGTGGCTGATGAGGTTACGCCATGCGACAGGGCGTCGCGGAAGGCGCTCTGATAATTACTGCTCAGCCTCGGTGTTGGTTTGTGACAGGCTGTAAACGTAGGCGGTAAGCATATGGAGCTTGTCATCCCCCAGGTGAGCCTGGGAAGGCATGTTACCGTTGCGGCCATAGCGCAGGGTCTGCTGAATCTGCAGCAAGCTGGAACCATACAGCCAGATATCGTCAGTCAGGTTTGGCGAACCGATAAGTTCGTTACCCTTGCCCTCGGGACCGTGACAGGCCACGCAGTTGGTAGCGAAAACCTTGGAACCCAGTGTGGTGTCAACGCCGTCAGTCTCGAGACCAGCCATTTCACGGACATAAGCGGCGGTGCTGCGCACGCCATCCTCACCGATGACAGCCAACCAGGCCGGCATTGCGGCTTGGCGCCCCTGATTCAATGTTGTCCTGATCTGGTCCGGCTTGCCGCCCCAGATCCAGTCATTGTCGGTCAGGTTTGGAAAGCCGAATGCACCGCGGGCGTCCGATCCGTGGCAAACCGAGCAGTTGATCGCGAACAGACGCTGACCAATGCGCAGGGCATCCGGGTCCTTGGCTACATCTTCTACCGACATATCCGCGTAGTTTGCGAAGATGGGCGCATACTGCTCGCGAGCGTCGGCAACTTCCTCTTGGTATTGTCCTACCTGCGTCCAGCCCAGTACGCCAGGAAACTTACCCATACCAGGATAGAGAATCAGGTAGATAACGGCGAATACGATCGTCGCCAGGAACAGCATGAACCACCAGCGTGGCAGGGGGTTGTCATACTCTTCAATACCATCAAAAGAGTGGCCGAGCGTCTCCTCTGTTTCCTCTGGTCGCTGCCCCTTGCGCGTGGCAAACAGCAGCCACAGCGTCAGGCCAATCATGATCAGGGTGAGGACAATGATGTATCCGCTCCAGAAATTACTCATTGCTTGCTACTCCTAGCGTCGTTCTTCTCACTGGACTTCTTTTCGTTATAAGGCTTTTCGGCTTCATCAGGCTCATCGGCGAAGGGCAGTTGTGCCGCCTCGTCGAAATCCTTTTTCTTGTAGGAGCTATAGGCCCATACGGTGACACCAATAAACGCCAGCATCGCTAAGATGGTGGCAATACCGCGCAAAGTGTTGATATCCATAATGATTACCGACGATCCGAGAGTACGGTGCCCAGGTGTTGCAGGTAGGCGATCAGCGCGTCCATCTCAGGCACACCCTCAACCATTTCCTGCGCGCCGGCGATGTCCTCATCGGTGTAAGGCACGCCCAAGCGCTGCATGGCACGTAGCTTGGCTTCGGTATCCTTGCCGCTGAGAACATTTTCCTGGAGCCATGGGTACCCAGGCATCTTGGACTCCGGAACCACATCACGAGGATTGATCAGGTGAGCGCGGTGCCAATCGTCCGAGTAGCGTTGACCAACGCGTGCCAGATCCGGGCCGGTGCGCTTGGAGCCCCACAGGAAGGGGTGCTCCCAGACGCTTTCACCGGCTACCGAGTAGTGACCATAACGCTCGGTCTCCGAACGGAAGGGGCGGACCATCTGCGAGTGGCAACCCACGCAGCCCTCGCGGATATAGATATCCCGACCTTCCAGTTCCAGAGCGGTATAGGGCCGCAGACCCTCAACCGGCTGTGTGGTTTCCTGTTGGAAAAACAGCGGAACGATTTGGGTAAGGCCACCGAAGCTGATCGCGATCACGATCAGCACGACCAGCAGGCCCAGGTTCTTTTCTACCAATTCATGCTTCATCGATATGCTCCTCAGGCCATTTGCGCAGCGGCTTGTGCTTCAGCCGGCTGATGGGCGCGAATAGTGCGCCAGACGTTATATGCCATTAGCAACATGCCAAACAGGAAGAATGCACCGCCAATCATGCGGACGATGTAGCCAGGATGACTGGCTTCCAGTGCCTCAACAAAGCTGTAGGTCAAGGTGCCGTCGACGTTCACTGCGCGCCACATCAGGCCCTGGGTGATGCCGTTAACCCACATGGAAACGATGTACAGCACTGTGCCCACGGTAGCGAGCCAGAAGTGCACATTGATAAGCCCAACGCTGTGCATCTCCTCGCGGCCAAAGACCTTCGGGATCATGTGATACATGGCGCCGATGGAGATCATCGCAACCCAGCCCAGAGCACCAGCGTGAACGTGGCCGATGGTCCAGTCTGTGTAATGCGACAGGGCGTTCACCGTCTTGATAGCCATCATCGGGCCTTCAAACGTGGACATGCCGTAGAACGCTAGGGAAACCACCAGGAAGCGCAGGATCGGATCGGTGCGCAATTTGTGCCAGGCACCCGACAGAGTCATCATGCCGTTGATCATGCCGCCCCAGCTGGGCGCCAACAGGATCAGTGACATTACCATGCCAAGGGACTGGGCCCAGTCAGGCAGAGCGGTGTAGTGCAGGTGGTGAGGGCCGGCCCAGATATAGATGGCGATCAGTGCCCAGAAGTGCACGATCGACAATCGATAGGAGTAGATCGGGCGACCGGCTTGCTTGGGTACGAAGTAATACATCATGCCCAGGAAGCCTGCAGTCAGATAAAAGCCTACTGCGTTGTGCCCGTACCACCACTGAATCATCGCGTCAGTCGCGCCGGCATATATCGAGTAGGATTTGAACAGGCTGACCGGCATAGCCATGCTGTTGACGATATGCAGTACCGCAACAGTGATGATAAATGCGCCGAAGAACCAGTTACCTACATAGATGTGCTTCATCTTGCGCTTCATGACCGTTCCGAAGAACAGCAGGGCGTAGGAAACCCAGACTATGGCAATCAGAATATCGATCGGCCATTCGAGCTCTGCGTATTCCTTGGTTGACGTCAAGCCCAGGGGCAAAGTGATGGCCGCAAGCACGATAACGGCTTGCCATCCCCAGAACACAAAGGCAGCCAATCCGTCAGACATCAGTCTGGCCTGCGATGTGCGCTGAACAATGTAAAGCGATGTGCCCATGAGCGCGCAGCCACCAAAAGCGAAAATTACGGCATTGGTGTGAAGCGGACGCAGGCGACCAAAACTTGTCCAAGGCAAATCAAAGTTGAGGGCTGGCCAGACTAGCTGGGCGGCAAGAAAGACACCTAAGGCCATACCAACAATACCCCAGATGACCGTCATGACGGCAAACTGGCGTACTACCTTGTAGTTATAGGCTGTCGAAGTGGTAGCTGTGCTCATGCGAGATTCCACGGATAGCAATGGGTTTATGGGTTCTGAAGCGGCGGCAAGTATGAGCAAAGGTGCCCGTCATTGCAATGACACAGGTCAAGGTATCAGCTGGTTGCGACCGCTCTGGCCGGCCATCAGAGGCCTATCTGTTTCATGACGATGACGATGGGAAACCGGAGCTCCACATTCGCCTGCATTGCGCAAGACTGGTAACCGACACGAATATATAGTTGTATGGTCGGTCCCTTTCCATCCATCCCTGTCGGACGGACGAGGAGAGGGCTAAGGAAAGCTTAGTGGTCATATGGCCATAAGTGAAGCGAATACCCTTAATGAATACGCGGCATCTTGTCGCAGCTTTAACAGGTCTCCATCGTGCTAACGACCCCAATCATTGACATACCCCCCGCCGATCAACGTCTTGGGACATTGTTGCTCGCCCATGGCGCCGGCGCACCGATGGACAGCGAGTTCATGCAGCAATTGGCTGTGGCGCTCAGCGGCCAGGGTATCGCCGTGGTGCGGTTCGAGTTTCCCTATATGCAGGCGCGCCGGGCTAGCGGCAAGCGCTCTCCGCCCAACCCCATGCCGAGGTTGCTCGATACCTTCCGTGAACAGTGGAGACAGGTTAGCCAGACTCAGAGCGGTCCATTGCTCCTGGGCGGAAAATCCATGGGCGGCAGGGTAGCCAGCATGCTTGCCGACGAGCTGGGGGCTTCGGGTCTGGTCTGTTTCGGCTATCCGTTCCACCCGCCAGGTAAACCAGAGAAAACCCGAGTCGAACACCTGGCGGAGTTGATAACGCCGGCGCTAATGGTGCAAGGCACCCGCGATGCGTTTGGTAAGCCAGACGAAGTGGCGAGGTACGCGCTATCCCCGGCAGTTCAATTGTATTGGCTTGAAACTGCAGATCATGACTTCAAGCCCCTCAAAAGCAGTGCGCAGAATCAGACTGACATGATTCAACAGGCCGCCCGGACGGCAGGCCTGTTTTGCGAGGGGTTGCTCAGACACCGAGCGCCTGGGGCAATACACCGGCGCTGAGGGTTCCCCAGCGACGACCATTAACCTCAAGCGGGACGTAGAGTACAAATACGATCGTGGTGCTTCCCGGTAAAACGAAACTTCCCATCCCTAGATGCTGCACTCTGTTGAGATTGTCCAGTTCCCAGCCCTTGGCGACCACGAAGCGCTTGTGCATGCTCTTGGCCGCGTCCACTCTCGGGTCCCCGGTAGGCTCCTGTGAAGTAACAGTACGACTGGCCCCCAGGTAACCGTGGTCGTCTGTTGCCACTATGTAGATTACGCCGTCCTGGCCCTGTGAGTCCCACTGGTCAAACAGCGGCTGCACGCGCTTGCGGTAGGCATCAGCCCAACTGACATTGTGCTTGGGGGGGTTGGTACCGGCAATAGGGGTATAGTGGCGGTCGAATACATTGACGCCCTGGCTCAGCAAGTCTGCGAGCTCGCCTTCGATCGTACGGCGACGCTCCATAAGCTTGTCGGTGGCCGCTTCCAGGTTGCCCTGGCCAAGTCTGAAGCGGCACAGCACCTGCAAGATCTGATTGGTATTTTCCCGCTGGATATCAGTCTGCTTCAAGCTATCGACCATGCCTTTGCTGATTGTCAGGCTCAAATCACGAATCGCAGTGCCGTGCTCGTGGGTTTCACCGTTGGTCACGGTCAGCTGTTCAAGTGCGCTGCTGACCATGAGCAGGTCGTCATTGGCCTTCTGAAAGTCAGAAACCATGTTTTCGAACTGATCTGCCGCAGTGCTTACGGCAGTTCCCGCATGGTCAGACTGTTCCTGCATGATGTGGGTTTGCTGGTCCGCTCCGGACATGGCGGTGAGCATCTGTTCCATGAGCTGACCGATCTGGTCCGCCGCGCTGCCCACCTTGATTGACAGATTACGCACTTCGTCTGCTACCACGGCGAAGCCCCGGCCTTGCTCGCCTGCACGCGCTGCCTCGATCGCCGCGTTCAGTGCCAGCATATTGGTCTGGGCAGAAAAATCCTGGACGGTCTTGAGAATCTGTCGGATCTGGCCGGATGTATTGCCCAGGGCCGTGATGTTTTCCTTGAAACCCGCCATAGACTGGCTGATCTGTTGCATCTGAGTTCTCGCCGTACCCAGCTGTTCGCTGGATTGGCGGGCTACATCCAGATTGCGGGAGTTCATGTGGGTAATGTCCGAGGTCCGGCCGGTGACGTCCTGCAAGGCGCTAGTGGTCTGCTCGGTGGCCTGGAAAATAAGTTCGGAAAGACTCTGCTGTTTTTTTGCATCCAGTGCAGCCTGATCGGCCAGCAAACGACTTTGCGCTGAGGTAAAAGCGATGCGTACGCATTGCTGCTGCAAATTGACCATCATGTCACGCAGCCGATCCGTGATTACGTCGATCTGCTGCATTCCGGTGGAGGCAGTTGAGCGCTCTGAGCTGCCGGCTGACAGGTTCAGGGTCTCACCATTCATCGCCTTCAAGCGCTGCATGACCGGACCGTGATCAGACTCGCCACGGCGGCTGTACCAGGTCAACAACACAGCGACCGGCGCCAGAACCAGAACCAGGCCGAATAAGAGACCCGAGGTCTGCCACAGTAAAATAGCGATAAAAACTATCTGGCAAGCCATCAGGATTATAAAAGGAACAACGGCAGGAATTGGTGGCGATACGGGCGCATCGCCAGCAGTCTGCTCCGTTCTTGAAGCGGCTTGGTTTTTCATGTCTTCCCCAACGCAGGTATACAGCAATTTTTTTGTTTTTCGGTGCCCGTTACTGGACACCTGTGCGGAGTATAAAGCGAGAAGAGCTTCTCCGTACCGATGTTATCGGCACGCTGAGCAGATCAATTAGCGGTAATTCGGCCATTTTCGAAGGCAAAATTGGCGCATATTTGCTGCGGCGACCGGCAGAACCGGTCGCGCGCCGCATTAATTGGCCAGAGAAGGCAGCCAGAGCGAGATGGACGGGAACATGATCAGTAGCACCGTTGCCAGCAGCAGGATCATGATAAAGGGTGGTGTGCCCTTGATAACGTCAAAGTAGGGTCTGCGGAATACCGCCATTGCGGTAAATATGTCGCAACCGAATGGCGGTGTTGCCGAGCCAATGGCTGCCTGCAGGGTGACGATGACCCCCACATGTATGGGGTCAAGCCCGGCAACCTCGACAGCAGGCTTGAACAGCGGTGTCAGGATCAGGATCACCACAATCGGATCAACGAACATACACCCGACAAAAAACGAGATAGCGATCAGCCCCAGTACCAATGTCTGGCTATCACCTATGGATTCGATTACCGGCCCGAGGATCGCCTGAGGTATCCCGGCAAAGGAGATGGTGTAGGTAAAGGCATTGCCTGCGGCGACGAGAATGAATACGACGCCGGTTATCAGTCCTGTTGACAGCGCGATATCCCAAAGTTCGCGGACCTTTACCGAGCGCAGTATGACCACCTCGAGCACCAGGGCATACAGCACCGCGATGGCGGCTGCTTCGGTCGGGCTGAACAGGCCACCGTAAATACCGCCGACCACAACCACCGGAAAACCAAGCGGTAACAGAGCCTTTTTCAACGCTTCCCAGCGCATCAGCCAGCTGGCACGTTCCTCTGGCTCGATTCCCATGCGGATCGAGCCAATCCAGCAGTAGATCGAAAACATTATGAGGATCAGAAAGCCTGGGAGAATGCCGGCTATGAAGAGATCGCCGATGGAGGCGCCCGACACCACGCCGTAGATGATCATGCCGATGCTCGGCGGAATCAACAGGGCGATGTCGCTGGCGTTGATGATCAAAGCGATGCTGAACGCATCCGAGTAGCCTTTCTGTAGTAGCTTCGGGCGCATCGGGCCGCCCATCGCGACGACGGTGGCCTGTGTTGAGCCTGAGACAGCGCCAAACAGCGTGCAACCTGCTGCAGTAGTGATGGGTAGGCCGCCACGCAAGTGGCCCACAAAGGTCTGTACCAGATCCAGCAGGCGATTGGCTGTATGTCCGCGGGTCATCAAATCGGCAGCAAAGATAAACAAAGGTACCGCTGCCAGCGCCCAGGATTGCACGCCGCTGATCATCTGCCCCATCAGTAATCCGACATTGCTCATGTCCAGGACCAGAAACAGCAACATGAGGCTGGCTATGAGTAATGGAACCATCATGGGAAAGCCCAGCAGCAGCAGCACTATCATCGTTATGATGATGAAGGTCAGCATGGGAAAATCCCCTGTTCAAATTTGCTCAGCTTAGATGTGCTCAACGTCCACCTCCTCATAACGTTCCTTTTCGTTGAAGGAGCGGTAGATGTCCTTGGAGATCAGATTGCGCACGGCTGTTAACCAGTACTGGATGCCCGCCAGTGCGAAGCCGATAGGGGCGACCATGTAGGGGATCCAGAGGGGAATCTGCAGTGCGGAGGAGTTGCGGCCACGCGACTGAATCGCTTCAACATAATCCCAGGCGTGCCAGCAGAAATAGAACATCAATGCGCCGGTCAGAAGGCTGATCGTCACCAGCGCTGCCTTGCGCGGCAATCCATTGAGTTGGTCATAGAGGGCCGACATGCAGATGTGCCTGGCCTTGCGCACACCATAGCCCAGACCTGCGAAGGTGATGATCACCATGCTCATCTGGGTAAGTTCGACCTGGCCGGTCACCCCCGTACTGAACAGTTGTCTGCCGATTACATGGACAATCAACATGCCAGCAACAAAAAGTACGGTAAAACCGAGAATACCTTCCTCGATATATTCGGCCAGTCGATCAAGTACGGAGAAAACCTTTTTGGCTTTGCGCTTCAGCGAATCAGCGGCGGAGGGGTCAGGGCTCCCGGGCATGTGTCTGTCCTTTGCTGTGCTCAAATCTTGTTTCGCTCCAAGGTGCGGGACAAGATCCAGACCAGCCCCCGGCTTGGTATGACCACGGGCTATTTCATTGTGTGCACCCAAGCGGATCGCTCTGGCACGGTAATGTTCCTTTTCAACATAGCGCATCTGGATTGTCTTTGCACAGAATGGACAACCTCTAGTCATGTGTTATGGTTTAGAAGTTAACCAGAACAATTCATAAGGAGCGTTCCATGAAATTGCGTAATGGATTTATAGGTATGGCAGCGTTAGCGTTAGCTGCGTGTGGAGGCGATGAACCAGAAACCACTGCCCCGGAAACAGCAGCGGCGCCCGAACCTGCGGAAACAACGGTGCAGACCTGGCGCATTGGTCTGGAAGAAATTGAAGGTAGCGTGCAGTACGAATATGGCGCCAAATTCGCCGAACTCATCAACGAGAAGACAGACGGCGAAGTTGAAGTGAAGCTGTTTCCCTATGGGCAGTTAGGCGGACTGACCGATATCTACGATCAGGTGCAGGCCGGCGCAATCGAATTAGCGTTTGGATCTGGCTTTCTGGGTGGTACGGTCCCCGAGTCCCAGCTTTTCAGCCTCAATTTCGTCCTTACTGACGACGAAATGAAGAATACTCAAATTCTCAACGATCCAGCTTTCCGCCAGCACCCTGATCTGGTCGAAGCCTTCAACGAGCGTGACTTGCATCCCCTGGCCATTGTGCCTGAGGGCTGGCAGGTATGGAGTGCCAACAAGGCGGTCCGCACGCCAGCAGATTTTGATGGCATGGCCATCCGGACCATGGATAATCGCCTGCTGCGGGAAACCTACAGTGCCTATGGCGCCGATCCTACTACCATGGAATATGGTGAGTTGTTCAGTGGCATGCAGTTGGGCCAGCTGGATGGCAACATCCAACCAGTCTTCGCACACCAGGAGATGGATTTTTACCAGGTCCAGGACTATTTGGTCTTTGCCAATCAGGCGCAGTTCATCGCCACCTTCATGGCCAATCAGAACTGGTATGAAGGTCTGTCGGATGACTACAAGGAAGCCGTCGACGAGACTGTCGTGGAGCTGATTCCCTACATCCACGATGTACAGACCCGTCTGAATGAAGATCGTCTGAAAACAATCACCGAAAATAGTGACATCGAGCTGGTATACCTCACTCCAGAAGAGCGTGAAGCTTTCAGGGAATTGAGTCTGCCTGTACGCGACACTTTTGCTGAAATGGTTGGTGAGCGCGGTGCTCGTCTGATGACGGTATTGATCGACCTGGTCGATGAAGCAGAAACTGAAGCGGAGCCGGCTGACGAGAGCGCCGATATGGCCGAGACTGATGCGGCTGAAATGACCGAAGAAGCCGAAATGGAAGAAATGGCGGAGTAATGCTGGCAAGCCTGATTGGCGGAAGGGAATAGGAGTCGAACCTACCAGACGCGCCTAGCGCATCTCACCGGGTTTGAAATCCGGGCGCCCCACCGGGGACGATGCCCTTCCGTTGGCCGCTAGGCTAGCATAGAGAAGGCGACAGGCTCAGAGTCTGTCGTCTTTTTTTATGTCTGTTTGCCGCTGGAATGTCGCCCTGCTGTGGCGACTTGGATCAAGCCCGACCTTTCATGCTTCGGAGTCCGCCAGTACGATACACCCATATTCTTGTTCTCCCGGATGAATTATGACCGACATATCGCGCTCTGCTGTAGAAAATGCCCTGGCCCAGTATCAGGACCCTTATCTTAAAACGGACCTCATCACTGCGGGGTGCCTGCGCAGTCTCGAGATCAGTGGATCAGATGTTCAGGTCGAATTCGTGCTTGGCTATGCGGCTGCGGGTATCAAAAGTGGTATCGAGCAGATGCTCCAGGTAGCACTGCAAAACCTCGATGGAGTGGGTTCGGCGCGTGTTTCTGTGAGCTGCAACGTCCTGGGCGCTCCTGCCCAGGGTGCAATAGCGTCCCTGGATAACGTCAAGAATATCGTCGCGGTAGCATCAGGCAAGGGAGGTGTGGGCAAATCTACCACTGCAGTCAATCTTGCGCTGGCGCTGGCCCGTGAGGGAGCCAGGGTTGGGGTTCTTGATGCAGATATCTACGGACCAAGCATGGGGTTGATGTTGGGGCTGCCAGAGGGTACGCGGCCGGAGGTCAAGGATCAGAAGTTTTTTGTTCCGTTGCGAGCGCATGGTATCCAGGTAATGTCCATGGCCTTTCTGGTGGATGACAAAACACCTATGGTCTGGCGTGGCCCGATGGTGTCAGGTGCGCTCATGCAGCTGTTAACACAGACAGCCTGGGACGATCTCGATTATCTGGTGGTGGATATGCCCCCAGGCACGGGTGATATTCAGCTCACCCTGGCGCAGAAAGTGCCAGTGACCGGCGCCGTTATAGTGACTACTCCGCAGGATCTGGCTCTTCTGGATGCGAAAAAGGGTATGGAAATGTTTGCCAAGGTCAATATTCCGGTACTCGGGATTGTGGAGAATATGGCAATTCATATCTGCTCTAACTGCGGCCATTCAGAGCATCTGTTCGGTGAGGGCGGGGGCGAGCGACTGGCCAATGATTACGGTGTTGATCTGCTGGCCTCCATGCCCCTGTCGATGATGATCCGTGAGCAGACCGATGGAGGTGTTCCAACGGTTGTTGCCGAGCCAGAATGTCAGATCAGCATGCTATACCAGGACATGGCCCGGCACGTCGGCGCGCGTATCGCCGAGCGAGCCAGGATGGGTGTTGCGATGCCCGACATCAGTATAAGCGATGATTGAGTTTTACCAGGCAGGGCGGGTACTGCGGGCGGGGCTTTTTCCCGCCGGCATTACCCGGTAACATGCTGTCTCTTTTCGGCACATCGCAGGGCACATCATGAGCATCAAGTCTGACCGTTGGATACGTCGCATGTCCCAGGAACAGGGAATGATCGAGCCCTACGTTGAGCGCCAGGTACGCGGGGAGGAGGGTAGTCGGGTCATCTCCTACGGAGTGTCCAGCTACGGCTACGATGTGCGCTGTTCCAACGAGTTCAAGGTGTTCACCAACATCCACTCGGCCACAGTCGATCCCAAGAATTTCGACGAGAATAGCTTTGTCGATATAACCAGCGACGTGTGTATCATCCCGCCGAATTCCTTTGCGCTGGCTCGAACTGTCGAGTACTTCCGGATTCCCCGTAACGTTCTGACTATCTGCCTGGGCAAGAGCACCTATGCGCGCTGCGGCATCATCGTCAACGTGACTCCACTGGAGCCCGAGTGGGAAGGTCATGTAACGCTGGAATTTTCCAACACCACGACGTTGCCTGCCAAGATCTACGCGAACGAGGGTGTAGCGCAGATGCTGTTTTTTGAATCTGACGAGCCCTGTGAGGTGTCCTACCGCGATCGCGGTGGCAAATACCAGGGCCAACGGGGCGTTACCCTGCCTCGCGCCTGAGCCGCACGGGCGGCCGAGCGGCGTTGGGTATCGCTTTTCCGTTCACCTCGGAGATCTGCATGAAGATCGATCCGGGCATTAGTGGCCACGCGGCCGAATCCTGAACAAAAAAAGGCCCCGAGTTGCCATGGGGCCCAATCAAGCCGAGTTGTGAGAGTACCGGCGCCGCCACGGCGCCGGTGCTGCCTCAGAAGCTCTTGGATACTGCCAAAGTCACGTTGGAGCCGCAGGAGTCGGTGCTGCCGTAGCCACAATCGGCATCGCTGATGTCGGTGTCGCTGTACATGACAGACCAGCCCAGACCCAGAGCTTCCTTGCTTACGGTCACAGCCCAATCGTTGTAATCGAAACCGGTACCCGTGCCGTCATTGCTGTCGCCATAATGCAGGCCCAGGCCGAATTCGTAGGGCAGCTCTACACCGTAGCCGATGTAGTAGTACTGGTTGTCGGCATTGTTGTAGGTATCCTTGACACCCACTGTGATGCCGTATGCGCTTACGCTGGCAAGCCATTCGTACACGTCAATCGAGCTGTTGCCGGGCCAGGTGTAGTTGGCCCATGCGAGATCATAGGTGAATTCTTCGGTGATCGCGCCACCGTAACCGACGTAATAGTCGATCTCGATGGCGGCGCCGCCAAAGTCCTCGTCATCGACGTTGGAGCCCCAGGTGCCGACGTACACACCACTTTCATGGGCGAAGTCCAGACTGGCTTGGAAAGCACCTTTGCCGTCGGTCTGCGACTGGCCACGCCAGATGTAATCGGTCGCTACAGTAGCAGTCATGCTCGCATCGATTTCACCGATAAAGGTGTCGAAGGTTTCGGCGTGGGCCATGTTGGCAAAGCCGAGGGTGCTGACTGTGGCGATGGCGGCGGTCAATTTTTTCATCATTCTCGTGTACCCCATGTGTTGTGATTACTGATGTCGTCCAAAAAGCGTTGGCATGGGACACATAGCATTTTGCTTGCCATGTTTTATGAATATGAACAAAAACATAGGCTTACAAGGTTTTTATAAGAGGTGAAGTGCTTTGGGGAGAGATGGATCCGGAACCGTCGCACCGAAATGGTGCCGTGCTGATGGCCAGGTGTTGAAGCTGGTGCGTTAACCGTGGAAGCTGTCGCTAGCGCAGAGAATGGGTCATCATTCGCCCCGCGTCATCGCCATGAGATCCTTGCTGCGCTGGTAGTGCTGCAGCTTTCCGGCGAGTGATTCTGGCAGGCAAGTGCTGCGGGTAAAGCCCTGCTGACGGTACAGGGGCTCAAGCTGTGGCTGGCAGAACAGCCATACCGGTCCCTCCACCGATGTGCAGGCAGCGTCCAGCAGCGTGCTGGCCAATCCCGCCCGGCGGTAGCCCGGATCGACGAACAGGCTGGTCAGCCAATGGCCCTGCGCTACCGCTTGCAGGCAGAGAGCCGCGAGCATGCGGTCAGTGTTCAGTGTCCATATGATGTGCTCGGCGCGGGTTTTCATCCGACTGCCATGGGCCCTGTAGAAGCGGTCTGCCAGATGCCTGTCGTCGGCGGCCAGCACAGCACACCGAGCAGCGTAGAGCGATGGGCCCCGGACTTGATGTGGGTCAAGCGTCGTCACGGATTGCCTGCCACAATGTACCTGCAATGAGACCTGCAACCCATACCAGGGAGAGATGAGAATGCATACGATACTGCTACCCTTCGATGGTTCGGAAAGCGCCATGCGCGCCGTGGATTACCTGATCGATTTTTCGGCCACCCTTGGGGAGGTTACCGTACATGTCGTCAACGTTCAGGTTGAACCCAAATTGTTCGGCGGCTATCTCTCCCCGGAAATGCTCGAGCAGCTGCATGCCGGGGCCCTCGATTATGCCGCCGAGACCAACATCAAGGCTGCCGACAAGCTCCGTGCCGCCAATGTGCAGGTGCAGACCCATGAGATTGTCGGCGAGGTAGTCAGTGAGCTGGTCGAAGCCGCGCGCAAGCTCGGGTGCACGCTGATCGTCATGGGCACCCGGGGTATGGGCAGTCTGGGCAGCCTGGTGCTGGGGTCAGTGGCCAGCCATGTGGTCCACGAGGCTCCACTGCCGGTGTTGCTGGTCAAATAGAGGTCCGAGGCTCAGCGTTTGCCCATTGAGCGGCGGGTGCCATTGGGAGCCATGCCGATCTTCTTCTCGTGACGGGAATGACCGCCCTTGTGCTGCCAGGACGGCGTAGCGGGCTGGCGTGGTGCAAAGTTGGCAGGTGAGAAGGGAAACTTGAACGCAGGCACGCTGGCTCTGGTGGAGGTTACGATCGGGTCGGCGTGTTCAGGGGCCAGATCCTGGTTGGGCAGATGCTCGGTCATGGCGCACAGTCCTTGGAAAGGGGATAACGGTGGAAACAGCGATGCAATCGCGCGCGAGTATACCTGTTTCCCCGGGGATCGCCCGCTCCATTTGCAGGGAATCGGTTGGAACTTATGCTATCCGAGCCGGGTCAACCCCATGTAAGCCATTTACAAACGAGGTGGACCATGAGCGATAAGGAAGACAAGTTGAAAGGCAAGACCAACGAAGCTATCGGTAAAGGTAAGCAGGGCGTTGGTGAAGCAACCGACAACGAAGACCTTAAAGCCGAGGGTGATCTGCAGGAGACCAAGGGCAAGGCCCAGGGCGTGAAGGGCGAAGCCAAGGAAAAGATCAAGAAGGGTGTAGACAACGCCTGATACTGATCTCGAGGGTTACCAAGGCCGGCAATTCGTATTGCCGGCTTTTTTGTGGCCAACTGTCCTGATGCTATTGCCGCTGACTGTATATGGCGGGGCTGTCTGCAAGCTGGCCTACTGGCAGCCCACATAGTGCAGGAGCACGCAATGACTACCCGGGATCTGCTGCTGGCGCTGGTGGTCATCGTGGTATGGGGCCTCAATTTTGTCGTCATCATGACCGGCTTGAACAGCTTGCCACCTTTGTTGATGGGCGCCTTGCGCTTCATGCTGGTAGTTTTTCCGGCCATCCTTTTCATCAAACGTCCCCAGGTTCCATGGCGTTGGTTACTGGCCTACGGTCTGACCATATCCCTGGGCCAGTTTGCTTTTCTGTTTTCCGCCATGGCAGTAGGCATGCCTGCCGGCCTGGCATCGCTCGTCCTCCAGTCACAGGCATTTTTCACCCTGATATTTGCCGCCGTGTTTATCGGTGAACGGGTACGTACATCCAACATTGTCGGGTTGGTGGTCGCCGCGGCTGGGCTTACTCTTATCGGGATGCAGGTTGATCGTGCAATGACCCTGGCCGGTTTTCTATTGACGATTGTTGCGGCTTCGATGTGGGCGATGGGTAACGTAGTCACCCGGCGCATTGGTAAAGTGAATCTAGTTGGGCTGGTTGTCTGGGGCAACCTGGTACCACCGATACCTTTTCTTGCGCTTTCCTATTGGCTTGAAGGTCCGGAAGTGATCAGTTCAGCGCTCGCCACATTCAGCCTGGAGTCAGCTCTGGTACTGGCCTATCTTGCCTTTGGTGCGACGCTCCTGGGTTACAGCATCTGGGGGCGCCTGCTGTCCCGCTATCCGGCTAGTCAGGTGGCGCCTTTTTCGTTATTGGTGCCAGTGGTGGGTCTCACCTCGGCATCCTTGTTGCTCGGAGACCGGCTAGGGGGGTGGCAAATGGCCGGCGCACTCCTGGTTATGCTGGGTTTGCTGATCAACGTCTGTGGAGCATGGGTGATCGGCCGGTTTCGCACGCCTGCGGTTGGCTCCTGAGGCTCTCTTTTGTCGGCACTGGCGGAACTGTGACCGACCGGGCACTGTCCACTGGAGTGAATCCGTTCACAAACCATTCGTGCTGGCACAGTCTGGCTGGCTCCAGGACCCGGCACATGGAACCTGAGGTTTATTTATGTCCCACTCTTTCTCCGACCCACGTAACCCAGTTGCCTATGCTTATGTCCAGCGGCCGTTCTCGCTCCTGGCAGGCAGTGTTCTCGTATGTGCGGGACTGGCTTGGGCCCCCGGAGTGGCAGCCCAGCAAAATTACGAGCTGGTCAATCTGATCAATGAATACCGTGACTCTTCTACCCAGTGTGAAGGGCAGAAGATGACAGGCGTCGGTCCTTTGGCGCCGAATCCCACGCTTGCCGAGGTCGACCTGTCGTCATCGGAATGGCAGACAGCCCTGCAGGAATCAGGGTATCAGGCTTCCGCAGCCCAACTTGTCAAATTGTCAGGTCCGGCCGATGCCCAGCAGGCCATGGAAGCGATTCAGGGCAGGTTTTGTCAGGTACTGCGCAGTGAGCAGTATGCTGAAATAGGTGTGTCACATTCGAATAACGAATGGCAGATAGTCCTGGCCAGCCCGCTGGTCTCGAGAGAGTTCATGGACCGCAACTGGATGGACGTAGGACAGGAGGTATTGTCCGAGGTCAATCTTGCTCGCAGGGAATCGCGTACATGTGGCGATCAGACATTTGCTGCAGCCAATCCCCTGACCTGGGATGCACGCCTCGCGCGCGCCGCATACGAGCATAGTGGCTATATGGCGGAAAACGACGTACTGAGTCATGCCGGGCCTGCCGGAGAACAGGTGCAGGCGCGTGTGGATGAAGTGAACTATGAGTGGAGAAAACTGGGCGAAAACGTCGCGGTCGGGCAAAGTTCACCGCAGCAGGTCGTTGCAGCCTGGCTAAACAGCCCGGGTCACTGCGCAAACATCATGAATCCCGAGTTTACCGACATGGGGGCTGCATTTGAGACCAGGCCTCAGAGCTCTATATTCTGGACACAGGTGTTTGGTAGCGAGCGCTAGAACTGTGCCCGGCCATCGAAGGCCGGGCAGCAGGATCAATCCTGACGGCTGGTTACTTCCAGCAGGTGATACCCGAACTGGGTCTTCACCGGTCCCTGTACAACATTGATGGGTGCGCTGAACACCACTGTATCGAATTCCTTGACCATCTGGCCTGGTCCGAAAGTACCTAGGTCACCGCCCTGGCGGCCTGATGGGCAAGTGGAGTTGTCCTTCGCAACTTTTGCAAAATCGGCTCCGCCTTCAATGGCGCTCTTGAGTTCGTTGCACTTGTCTTCACTAGCTACGAGAATGTGGCGTGCGCTGGCTTTGGGCATGGGTATGTGCTCCTGTGATTGAAGGGCGGGAGGTTACCGCAATTGGCCGTTGCCCGGAAGCACTGAAGATCATAACCACAGGTTCACACTGCTATCGAGGGATGCATGTCCCGTAACGACCCTATTGTTCATGCCGGTATCGAAACCCTGAGTTTCTGTCAGATCGATAATCTCAACCAGTTCCCCAAGGGCACTGCCTTCAGGCTTTTCAAGGCCGGCCGTCATGAGTTGGAGGAGGGGCATGATTACGTCTATTTACCGGCTGCAGAGCATCCGCGTCTGATCGAATCCCTGAAAGCCAGTGGCCAGATATATGCCACTACCGTCAATCTGGTGCTTATCACACGCCCAGGGTATGACAAGCTCCAGCGGCGTCAGTAATCACTCGACTCAACGCGCTGAGCAGCGCCTGGCGAAAGGGAGAATGATGGCTTCACGGACTTTTCGTTCAGGTCCTGGGTTGCTGGCTTGCAGTAATTCAGCATGAATTTACCCAGGCCATCTGTCGCGCCCCGTTGAGCTTATAAGCTATATTTCAAGTGTCAGGCTTTCCTGGCTCGTCGAGGTAAGGGCGCCTTTCATAAAGCAACGCGGCGGCTGTTTGCGTCGCTACTGTTCAGCACCCCTCAGGTATTGTTTATGGCCTATCGGATCAAGCCCCACAAGTCAGCGAGCAAGCAAGTCCGCGATGTGGCGTTGGAACGTTTGCACAAGGCGCGCAAGTCGCTATTGCTACCGTTGGAAGAGCGCGCCCGCGGAATCCACCAGGCACGCAAGCGCCTCAAGGAAGTTCGAGCGCTGGTGCGGCTGGTGCGCGAACCGCTCGGCAAGGCATTCAAGCGGGAAGATCGTCGGTTACGCGACATCAATCGTAAATTGTCGGGCATGCGCGACGCCGGCGCTCTGATCGAAATATGGGATGTCCTTGCCGCGGCCGAGCCAGAGCGCTTCGCCACGCAGGAAAAGCGCGAGGTGCGTGAACGCCTGGTTATCCGTGGGCAAGATGGCGGCGAGACGGTCGAGGCGGCGCATCAGATTATCAACGAAGTCATTGAGGATCTGGCACAGGCGGAGGATGCGGTCAGAGCTTGGCCTCTGACCGGCAAGGCATTTGCTCTTATTGCCAAGGGCCTGACAGATACTGCTGCGGATGGCCGCAAAATGCTGCATGCAGCCTGCGGTGCTGTCTCGGATGTACAACTGCATGACTGGCGTAAGCGCGTAAAGGATCACTGGTATCACACTCGGTTACTGACCTCCGCCTGGCCGGCAGCAATGGAGGTCAGAACAGCATTGCTAGAGGATCTGGCTGACCTGCTGGGCCAGGATCACGACCTTTCTATTCTGCAAACCTTGCTGAATAAGGAGCCAACGCTTTTTGGCTCAGCCAGTCAGCGCGACGAGCTACTGACAATCGTCGGCCAACGGCGCGATCACCTGCAGCGTGAGGCATTCAGGCTTGGGCAACGTTTATACGCAGAGTCACCCGCTGCGCTGTGCAAACGGTGGGGCCGCTATTGGGAGCTGGCACGAAAAGAAAAGGGGTGAGCGCAGTTTATTTAATATATGATTTACCGTATATTCAGAAAAACGCATATATTAATGGATAGCTAGCATGTCAGAGAAAATGGCGCTTGCAGATGTCAGCGAGGGGCTCACTCCCACGATTTTATTCAAGTGCCTGGCCGACGATATTCGGGCCAGAATGGCATTGCTGATCGCCCGTGAGGGCGAACTGTGCGTATGTGAGCTCACCGCAGCCTTGAACGAGAGTCAGCCGAAAATATCCCGTCATCTCGCTCAACTCCGCACCTGCGGTGTGCTGGAGGATGAGCGGCGCGGACAGTGGGTGTACTACCGTCTCCATCCTGATTTGCCGGAGTGGGTACTGGCCATGTTGATCCCCGTCATGGAAGCAAACCAGCAGTGGCTGGAGGAGAACAGCAGGCGTCTGGCGAAGATGGCCGGCCGTCCCGACCGTGCAGACGTCTGTGCTATTCGCGGCTGCTGAACTATTTCTGACCCCGTTCACCCGGAGGAATCAATATGAGCATCAAGGTAGGTATTAACGGTTTTGGTCGCATCGGTCGCCTGGCATTACGGGCAGCATGGGATTGGCCTGAACTGGAGTTCGTGCAAATAAACGATCCGGCCGGCGACGCTGCGACACACGCCCATCTGCTCAATTTCGATTCCGTCCATGGGCGCTGGCTGCATGAAGCGAGTAGCGACGGCAATGATCTATTGGTGGATGGCCAACGTCTGAAGCTGACGGCCAATAGGACCATCGCAGATACTGACTGGTCTGGTTGTGATGTGGTCATTGAAGCCAGTGGCAAGATGAAAACAATTGCCGTGCTGCAGGCCTACCTGGATCAGGGGGTCAAGCGCGTAGTGGTCAGTGCTCCGGTCAAAGAGGCTGGTGCGTTGAACGTGGTCATCGGCGTCAATGAGCACCTGTTCGATGCAAGTAAACATCGTATTGTTACCGCCGCTTCCTGTACCACCAATTGTCTGGCGCCGGTAGTCAAGGTGATTCACGAGAACCTGAAGATTCGGCATGGCTCCATCACCACTATTCACGACGTTACCAATACGCAAAGTATTCTCGACCAGCCGCACAAGGACCTTCGCCGGGCGCGGGCCTGCGGAATGAGCCTGATTCCGACGTCGACCGGCTCAGCTTCGGCTATCGCCGAGATCTTTCCTGAGCTAAAGGGACGCATCAATGGTCATGCGGTGCGTGTGCCCTTGGCTAACGCCTCGCTGACCGATTGCGTATTCGAAGTCGAGCAGGCAACAACAGTGGAAGAGGTCAATCAACTTTTCAAGACTGCTGCCTCTGGTCCGCTCAAGGGTATTCTCGGCTACGAGGAGCGTCCTCTGGTATCGATCGATTACCGAACCGATCCGCGTTCTTCGATTGTCGACGCGCTGTCAACCATGGTCATCAATGGTACCCAGGTGAAAATTTATGCCTGGTATGACAATGAGTGGGGTTACGCCAATCGTACTGTTGAACTGGCCAGGCTGGTGGGCTCTGCCAACTGACACGCAGGAGCCGGGAAGTGATTAAAGTATTGGCGGCACTCAGTCCCCAGGTACGTCAGTACCTGCTGGTCACGGGAAACTATTGGGCATTCACTCTGACCGATGGCGCATTGCGCATGCTCGTGGTGCTGCATTTTCATACCCTGGGTTACGCGCCGCTGGAGATTGCTGCGCTGTTTCTGTTTTACGAGATATTCGGTGTTATCACCAATCTGATAGGCGGGTATCTGGGGGCCAGGGTAGGGCTTAACCGAACGATGAATATCGGCTTGGCGATCCAGGTTATTGCGCTTGTCTTGCTGACTGTGCCTTCCGCCTGGCTGAGTATTCCTCTGGTCATGGGCGCCCAGGCTTTATCGGGGGTTGCCAAGGATCTGAACAAGATGTCGGCGAAGAGCTCCATCAAGCTACTGGTGCCGGGTAATCAGCAGGGCACTCTGTACAAGTGGGTTGCGATACTGACCGGCTCCAAGAATGCGCTCAAGGGTGTTGGTTTTTTCCTCGGTGGACTGCTGCTGGCGACTGCAGGATTCCGCGGGGCTATGTTGATCATGGCCGGAGCGTTGGCGTGTATCTGGTTGTTCAGCATCATCATGCTCAAAAAAGATCTGGGCAAGGCCAGTGCCAAGCCGAAATTTCGCGAATTACTGTCCAAGAGTCGGGCGATCAATATCCTGTCTGCCGCCCGCATGTTTCTGTTTGGCGCCCGAGACGTCTGGTTCGTTATCGCCTTGCCGGTCTACTTGAGCAGCACCTTTGGCTGGAGTTTCTGGCTGGTTGGCGGCTTTATGGCCACATGGGTCATCGGCTACGGCATTGTGCAATCGGCGGCGCCATTGATTACCCGCCGCAAGGACGGTCGTGTACCGGATGGACGTGTTGCGATGTTCTGGGCTCTTTTGCTTGCCGGTCTGCCTGCTGCGATCGCTCTGGGCATGGATACCCAATGGCCGACACAGGCGGTCGTCGTCATTGGTCTGCTGGTGTTCGGCGTGGTGTTTGCTGTCAATTCATCACTGCACAGCTACTTGATCGTCAGCTACGCCAAGGCTGACGGTGTCTCGCTGGATGTCGGCTTTTACTACATGTCCAATGCGATGGGTCGTCTGATAGGCACTGTGCTGTCGGGTTGGGTGTATCAGGCCTACGGACTGCAGGCCTGTCTTTGGGTGTCCAGCGCCTTTGTGGCAGTGGCTGCGCTGATTTCCATGGGCCTGCCCCGATCCCATGAACTGATCAGGCATTAAAGCCGCCTTTGTTGCAGATCAATCCAGAGCCTGGATTCTGAACTCCCCGCATTTGGCGAGGTCGGCGTCGTTGCAGGGCACCTGTTTGGCAATTGCCCGCAGGGCGCTGCGCAGGCCCTCTTCCAGCACGGGGTGGTAGAAGGGCATGCGCAGCACCTGTTGCACCGTAAGCTTCTCACTGATTGCCAAGGCCAGAAGGTGCGCCATATGTTCTGCAGCCGGAACGCACATTTCGGCACCCACCAGTACTGCGTCCTTTCCACTGGCGTAAACGCGCATCAGCCCCTGGTTGCGTTGCGCCGCCACGGCACGGCCCTGATGAGCGAAACTCGCTTCACCGATAATTGCATCTGCATCCAGCTCCGCAAATCTTTGTCCAACGAAGGCCACTCCAGGTTCGATGAATACCATTCCCATCGGCGTGCGCCGTGGAAACGCCGTTGGCTTTTCAGCCATCGCGTTATGCGCTGCGATGTAACCCTCATCGGCAGCTTCGTGCAGGATCGGCGCATGATGGTTGGCGTCTCCAGCTATATAGACTGGTAGATCGCTGATTTGCGTTGTGGTGGCGTCAAAAGGGGGCATGCCGTGGTCATCGAGGGGGACGCCAAGGGATGCCAGATTGAGACTGTCGATGTTAGGTTGCCGGCCGACGGCCACCAGCACACGGTCCACAACGACACTGAACTCTCCCGCTTCGACGCGCACCCCATCGCCATCGGAATGCAAGGCTACATCCTCACCGGTGTGAATACTGAAATCCTTCTCAAGGGCTGCCCTCAGTGTCTTGTTCACTTCGGGATCACTTATCCCGGCCAGGCTGGCGTTTCTGTCAAAGGCATGTACTTCGATGCCCAGATAGGCCATGGCTTGTGCCATTTCCAGCCCGATTGGGCCCAGGCCAATAACGGCCATGCGCTGGGGAAGACTGACCTGCTCGAAAAAAGTGTCTGTAGTCAAAACCCGGTCACCTAGCGCCTTCCAGGATTCAGGCATAACCGGACGTGAGCCTGTGGCCAGGATGATGCGCTCGGCATGGTGCGTCTCACCCTCAACCTCCACCGTTTGTGGTCCAACCAGTCGGGCCAGGCCCGGAATGCTGCGCTTGCCCAGATTATCTGTGGCTTTCAGGGTGCCACTGACAAAGTGATCACGAAGCTCTCTCACATGTTGCAGCATGGCTGGAATATCAGCAGCCACATGCTGCCCCCCGCGAATACCAAAACCCTGCAGCTTGTTGCAGGCATTCAGCGCTCTTGCTGACTCTATCAGTACTTTTGACGGCATACAGCCTACCCGCGCGCAGGTGGTGCCGTAGGCACCGGCGTTGATCATGAGTACCTTGTCGGTCTCTTTGGATACTTCGCGTAGCGCCGCCAGCCCGGCTGTGCCGGCCCCGATAATAATGACATCCCAATGTGCAGCCATGCGTCCTCCAGGAAAGGTATTTCTTCCATCCTAGGCGATCTGTGAATCCCAGGCACAAAAAAACCGCCAGCGGACGTGTCCGGCAAGCGGCTTGTCGAGCGCATAGGATACTGCCCCGCGGGACAGTATTATCGCTCAGATGGCGCGATCACTCTTCGTCGGCCATATCGTCTTCCATTTGCACTGCCTGCTTGGTCTGGTACCAGGCTGAGGCAGTGGCCTGCTTGGTGCTCTCCCAAGCGCTTTCAGTTGTATCCTTGGTGCTTTCCCAGGCCTGGTTCAATTCAGTCTGGGTCTCGTTCCACCACTCTTCACTGTATTCGGAGAAGCCCTTCAGCTCTTCACCAGCTGAGGTCACATGGACGTTATAATTGACGTTGCCAAACATCGGGCTCTCGTCAACTGAGCGAACGGTGAAATTGCCGCGCTGAACGATTACGTCGCGCTCGCCGATACCTAGAAATTCGTTGGTTTGTACGACAATGGAGTACAGGCCCATATCGTTGCTCAACAGAATATCTTCGACATTACCTACTTCGTCGCCATTGGCGTCAAACACTTCAGCCCCGAGGAGGTCTTTCGAGGAGTAGAGGCCCTGTGCGTTCATGTTGTGGTCATCGGCGATGGCCGAAAAGCTAAGGCCCATGGCGCCAGCCAACAGTGGAATACCCAGTTTGCGCATTGTATGTGTAGTCATAAATAGTCTCCTCAATTGCTTTTATAATGATCTTCAGCCTCAGTTGGGACTGCGATCTGTGCTTGTGGTTCAACCTGTATGGTGAACGAACCTCCAAGCGCCGCTCATTCAAACCCTATGTTGTCAGTGGAATCAGGTCACGCTCACAAGGAGCAGTTCTGATCCTGAAGCCATACCGGAATTCACATAACGGCAACACTGTGACGGCATCTGAACGAAAAAATTCCATTGGATTTCATATGTACCCTTCTGCAGGAGCGAGGGGAAAGACTCCTGGGGATCCCATAACCCGCTCTCATGGGGTTTTCCCGCGAGTCCCACCGGACTGCTAAGATGGGGTTCATATTCATAGGTCGGAATCACGAATGCGCAACGTAATAAACGTATCAGTCAGCCCCAAGGGCACCCTTGAAACACTGTCACAGATCGAAGTTCAGCAACTGAGCGCAGCGGGCTCAGGGAGCACATATCAGTTGTTCCGCCAATGCGCATTGGCGATTCTCAATACCGGTGTCCAGATCGACAACGCCAAGGCCATTCTTGAGGCCTATGAGGATTTCGACGTCAAGATTCATCAGCAGGAGCGGGGGGTCAGGCTTGAATTGATCAACGCGCCTGCCGATGCATTTGTTGACGGTGAGATGATTGCCAGCACCCGCGAGATGCTGTTCAGTGCCTTGCGCGACGTGGTTTATACCGAGAGTGAGCTGGGTAGTCCGCGCATTGACCTGACCAACTCTCAGGGCATCACCGACTATGTGTTCCACCTCCTGCGCAACGCACGGACCCTGCAACCGGGACTGGAACCAAAAATGGTTGTTTGCTGGGGCGGTCACTCGATCAGTACCGAAGAATACAAATACACCAAGAAGGTTGGGCATGAGCTTGGGCTTCGCAGTCTGGATATATGCACAGGGTGTGGCCCGGGAGTCATGAAGGGGCCCATGAAGGGCGCTGCGATTGCTCATGCCAAGCAGCGAATCAACAATGGACGCTACCTGGGATTGACTGAGCCCGGCATTATCGCCGCTGAAGCACCCAACCCGATCGTCAACGAACTGGTTATTCTGCCGGATATAGAAAAGCGTCTGGAGGCCTTCGTGCGCGTCGGTCACGGCATCATCATCTTTCCCGGTGGCGTCGGCACCGCGGAGGAATTTCTTTATCTTCTGGGGATTCTATTGCACCCAGACAACCAGTCGCTGCCATTTCCTGTGGTTCTCACCGGGCCAAGGAGCGCCGAGGCGTATTTTCAGCAACTGCATGCCTTCGTAGGCGCTACCCTTGGTGAGCAGGCCCAGCAGCGCTACGAAATCATTATCGATGACCCGTCGTCCGTCGCGCGCACCATGGCGCAAGGCCTACGTACGGTCACCGACTTCAGACGTGCGCAAAATGACGCCTACCACTTCAATTGGTTGCTGAAGATCGACGAAGGATTTCAGTATCCGTTCGATCCCACACACGCCAATATGGCCAGTCTGGAGCTGCGCCGCGATCTACCGCCCCACGAACTGGCCGCCCATCTGCGCCGGGCCTTCTCGGGTATCGTGGCTGGGAATGTGAAGGACAAGGGCATTCGCCGGATCGAGGAGCAGGGCGTCTACCAAATACATGGTGATGTGGCCATCACCGAGCCCCTGGGCAAGTTACTGGAAGCCTTTGTCGCGCAGCACCGGATGAAATTACCCGGTGGCGCAGAATACGTACCCTGTTACCGGGTTGTTGCCTAGAAAATTTGCAGGTTCTCAGCGGCTATGTGGCTGTATCGGGAACACCTGGCGTGGGATTGGGTCCATTTACCATGAACACAAAAACGGAGAGGTATCCATGCAGCAATCATCCAAGTCCGATCAGCCACTGAACGTCGAAGGTTTTGAGCGATTCGCATCAGTCGCGGGCGGCCTTGTCCTTCTGGGCAAGGGTGTCCGTCGTGGCGGCCTGCTTGGCATCCTCCAGTTTGCTGCTGGTGCCATGGTGCTGGCGCGGGGTGCAAGTGGTCGATGTGAACTCAAGAAAACATTGGCGGAGCCTGTTGAGCATGAAGACCGCGTGCACATCGACATTGAACGTTACAGCCATATGCCAATGGACTCGGAGGTTCACAGCTCTGACTTCGAAGGCCAAGATGTAAGCATGCCAGACTCCACGCAAATGGGTAACGAGGCCCGGGCGGATCGGCAATCAGAAATCGGGTCCGGAAATCAGGGGAAGAGCAGCAGCTAAGCTTGCAAGTGAAGCTCTTTGGCTCCAATTTTCGGGCGGGCAACTCTTTATTTTTTCTTCTCCACTTTCCCTTGCAGTCCACGTGTTTTGGTTGGAGATGTGCTCAGGTTCCGACCATACAACCGAGTCAGCGGTGCGGCGCTGACTCCGTGGGATATCACCGATGCTAGTATCAGCGCGCTGGTGACATGCCAGTAAAGCGGATCGCCAGTTTGTTTCTCTGCCAGACTGGCGTAATAGATTGCGGCAATTCCGATAGGCCCAAACCAACCCAGAAAACTTGCATCAGGGCGGTTCCAATAGGGCCGCAAGAGAGGGAAGAGTAGCAACAGCACAGGCACACGACGCAGTATCAGAATCGCTGTGGCCAGGGCTAAAAGTGGCCAGCCAAGGGCTGCCCAGTCCCCGAATGGCAAAGCGATACCAAAGATAACGAACATGGGTAACGTAAACAGCTTTGCTACACCTTCCTGAATTTTTTCCTCTTCGTGTTCCTCTCTACGATCACTGCAAACGTTAAAGGTCAGTCCGGCAACAAAGACCGAAACGATGGCATCGGCTCCCAGCAATGTGACAGCGCCCAGCGTAAATATGGAGAAAGCCAGCGTATAACCCAGGAGCGAAGTGGTTTCGACCAATTCGTAGTGTTCGGCCAGCTTGAGAAGTTTGGCTGCCGCGAGCCCAATAAGCCAGCCTGCTATGGCGGCCAATACCACGCCCATCAGCAGCGACTCCATCCACCAGCTCGACCAGGCCTGATCCGATGTCTGGCCGAGCATGAGTACAGGCAGCATGACTAGCAGGTATGCAAGCCCGTCATTCGCTCCTGACTCCAATGACAAGCCGTCGCGCAGCCTCAGGGGCAGGTGTCTGTTGGCAAAGTTGCCGGAGACAATCGAACTGGCTACTACGGGATCAGTCGGCGTTATCACTGCTCCCAAAAGGAGTGCTGTCCATAACGGTAAACCAAGAATCCAGCCTGCCAGCGCCGATGACACCAGCCACATACCCAGCATGCCAAGAGTGATCATAACCATGACGGGGCGCAGCAATGCAGTCACGCTTGCGGGCTTGATTCTCAGTGCTACACCCATCAGACCTATAGCCAATGCCAGACGCGAGCTTTGCTCTAATATTGTGGAGTCTTTGCCCCAGCTTGCGAGGTCCAGCCAGGCGAGGCCGAACGGTCCTACCGCAACCCCAACGGCGGTTGCGAGCATAATTTCGGATAGGGGGTTACGGTGAACAAACGAAGATATCAGGGCAATCCCCACCACGGTGAGTCCCATGACGGTGAATACGATATCAAGTTGCTGCATATGGGGACATCTGGTGGCTAACCTATTAAATTCGAATAGATGCGATTGACCCCAGGATCAGGGTTTAACACTCCACCGTAAAGCCTGTGCAGACCCTGCGCAATAAACCCTGTTTTCATGGCCGCTCTGCACAGGCGTCGACGCGCTACACCTGCATGTGTTTGCCCAGCTTGTCGCGCAGGATCTCCGGAGTGTTGCCGGCAGCCTTGTCCAGGTCCGCCAGTTCCGCCGGAACGAACCAGTGCAGGGTCTCAGAGCTATACGCCTCCCAGACTGTGCGCGCGATTTCGATGGCTTCGATTACCCTGAAGGCGCCGGTGGGTGGCGCGCTTTCCAGCAGGTCGTCAGAGGGCATGCCCGTGCGGATCAGGCCGGGTAACACGTCGGCGCAGCGCACGTCGAAACGGCGAAACTCGTTCGAAAGCGCTTCGGTCAAACCTTTCACAGCGTGCTTGGTGGCGGCATATACGGCAATCAGTGGCATACCCATGGTGGCGGAGGACGACGAGGTAGTAAAACAGAGCGCATTCGGCGTGGCTTTGAGCAGAGGAAGCGCGGTGTAGATACCGTTGAGCACGCCCACAAGGTTTACCTGGATCATACGCAGCTGATCCTCAAGGGGCATTTCATCGAAAAAGCCACGCATGGCGATACCAGCATTGTTGAACAGGATATCCATGCGGCCGTCAGTGGCGTCAGAGAACGCAGTAACCGCGGCTTCGAACTGAACCTTGTCGCTTACATCGAGTTTATGTACCAGGCAATTGGCCGTGCCCAGCTCTGCCTGCAATGCATCAAGGCCTGCCTCATCGACATCCATTGCGCCGACAAACCAACCTTGCTGGGAGAAAAGCCGTGCCGTCTCACGGCCCATACCTGAAGCCGCTCCGGTGATAAAAATCGATTGCCTGCCTGCTGCCTGAGTCATGTTGTGCCTCGAATGCTGTGATAGAAGCTGCAGGCTAGCGCGTTGGAACCTGGTTGTCCGCCACTGTCACAAACGCTGATCAGATTACCGTGGTTGCGGTTATGACCAGTATTGGCAGGCCAGACAGCAAAATGCCGGACCCGTTTCCGGATCCGGCATTCAGAGGCTGATGCCTGTTACGTGTTACTTAGTAGTTGGAGCAGTTGCCACGATACTCGGAGATGTCGCGATCTGACTCGTGGTTCGGGCCGCACAGGAATTGTCTGTAGCGTTCGTCCTGATCCAGGTGGAGTTTCATCCAGGACACCCCGAATCGGCTCAGCACGTCGTTATTGACGCCGCCACCGTTGGCGCAGTAGTGGCTACCGCCATTGATCTCGACAAACGCCTTGGGCGTACTGTTCGGGATTTCATTATAGAAGGGTGATGCGTGTTGAAATACTGGCGCAATAACATCTGATTCACAGGCGAAGATCAGAGCTGGGGTGCGTACATCACGGAAGTTGGTGGTGTCCCATGGTGCCAGCCCTATGGCAGCATCAAGACGACCTTCTTCTGCTACACGCAGAGTGCCGCCGCCGCCCATCGACCAGCCAATCACACCCAGGCGCGATTCGTCGATCATGCCTCTGACGGGGCTGAAGCGCGAGCTGTTCTGATTGAGCAGGTAGTCCATAGCGTTATTGATCTGACGTGCACGGCTCGGTGGCTGATCGAAGCCAGTGTTGGTATCGATAGTCATTACTACGAAACCGTGGGAGGCGAGCTTGGGACCCCACCAGTCAATCGACGACTCAGCTGACACAAAACCAGGAATCACAACAATTGCGGCCATGGTGCCTGAGGTGCCTGTGGGGTAATGGATAGTGCCACCACCAAACCCGCTGGAAAAGCTGGACACGTTCCTGGTGCGGACCGAATAAGGACCACTGGATGCTTCAATAAACGAAACGCTTGGGTTCGGGCCGCGCTGGAAAGGGCTGGGCTCACCGGGCGTAGGGCCAGGGTTGGTCGGTGGTGGAGGGGTCGGATTCATCGCCATCGCGCTGGCGGAGAGCATTAACGCACCGGCGGCCAATAGCGACAGGGCGGACTGGGAGAAGGTTTTTGTCTTCATTGTGACTCCAGGTTTGCAAATTCTTATTAAGAGCTATGGAGCAGCGGCCTGCTTGGGGGGGCAGGACAACTGACCGGACATGTTTTAATCCTTGCCCGTCATGGTTGAAACCATTTGTGCTCTAAAATAAGAAATCGCCCACAGAAAGAGCCATTACACCTTTTTGGGCGATTGCGAGATATTTTCGAATAATGTCACTTAGTACGGTTGAGGTCAGGTTGAAACGACCGGCACTCCATGGATGTCGCCGTTCTGTTGGTGAGTACATATGCGATTTCGACCGGTATTTTTGGCCTGATAAAGCGCTTTGTCGGCCCGGTTGAGGGCAGACTCGATGCTTTCGTTGCGAACATCTATCGCGGCGACTCCCAGGCTGATGGTGCAATTGATTTCCCCGCCTTCAAAGGGGGTCTGGAGGTTTTCGATTGCTACGCGGATGCGCTCAGCACAGCCGGTTGCCTCCTCCAGAGCCGTTTCGGGCAACAACATGACAAACTCTTCGCCTCCGAAACGCGCAACGAGATCCTTGGAGCGACTGAATTTTTTCAGTGTCTGAGCCATGCTGACGATGACCAGATCACCAACTCCGTGACCATGGGTATCATTCACCCGCTTGAAGTGATCTATATCGATCACCATCACGGAAAGGGGCGTGTTGCTGCTTTTGGCCAATTCAAGCAGATAATCGGCCTCGGAGACAAAGAACCGGCGATTGTACAAGCGGGTAAGCGGATCCGTTGCTGCCTGTTTCTTGAGTTCGTCCTGAGAGGCTCGAATATCCTCCAGTATCTTTATCCGGTAGGAGATGATGAACGCCAGGGTCAGCGCCTCGAGCATTATGCCGATGCCTACACCATGGCTGCTGAGATAACTGGGTTCCACAAGTCCTTTGTAGAACAGCACCGCAAAACCGTTGAACACCACAAAGAAGGTGTGCCCCACCAGGAAGTACTTCACCAGCGGGTTACCCTTGCGATACAACGAAATACTCACCGAATAGGTTACTGCCATCATTATCGCAGCCAGCGTGCTCGCGGGTTTCAGCGCGGCGGAGATATCGAACATGCCCCAGACCAGCACACCGATCAGCACAGCCAGCAGTATCTGGAGAATCCGGTGTTCGGTGGGGTAGAACTTGCGTGTTTCGAAGACCGCCATCATGAACAGCATCAGAAAGATCGGCATGGTGATCAATGAGATATTCAGTTTGAACACCGCGGTGCCGTATACATCAAATACGCTCGCGATCAGACCGTAGGACAATGCAATCCAGACCAGTCCGGAAAGCAGATAAAACGAGTAAAAGATGTTCTCTTTCTTGCTTGAAGCGAAATACAACAGGCCGTTGTAGAAGCCCAGAGCAAGCATCATTCCAACCAGCAACGCAATGTCGGTATTGATACTGATCAACGCGCGCCTGGATGCCTCAAGATCAAGGACCTCGACGGCAAACCATTGGTGGGAAAAGGAATGGCTGCGTAAGTAAAGCGTTGCGACTTCCCCAGCCGAAAGGCTGATGGGATAAACCCCAATGCCACGGTACATCAGACCGTCTTCGTCAGCATGGTCCATATCCAGTTTCTGACTGTTTGTCAGCTGACCATTGCGTTCTTCAAAGAACCCGACTGATTTGACGTGATAGGCATGGGGCAGATGAACGTAGAGTTCCCGTTCCTGGGCTGACGTATTATCAAGAATGACCTTGAACCAGGTCACTCTGGCACTGGTACCCAAGGTGGTACGGTTACCGGTCTCGGTAAAAGATTCATTACGTACGTCGGTGTACGTCAGTGACTGGGCGTCATCAATCAAATAGCCCATGCGGAAGTCGGTGAGGCTGACGTCAGGCTGGTCAATTACGACGCGTGACTCCGCCAGGACGCCGGTTGCGTGGAGCAGAAACACCAGCAGGAGGAATAATTGTCTGTAATGTAGATCCATCTACGTGCCGCTAGAGTGTTGAAAGCTACTGCATGGTAACCAAGAAGCCGTCCAAGACCAAGCTCAATGGCTTGGTCTGAGACTATTTAGTCAGCATTTTGCGTAAAGGCCGGCGCGCGTTTTTCCTTGAACGCAGCTATGCCCTCCGCAGCTTCCGGAGCGCCAAGGGCCTTTGCCATGAGGGCTTTCTCTCGATCCAGTTGGCGCTCGAATGTTTCCCGGTCAGGGCCATCAAGTAGCTGCAGGATAGCGCTTTGCGATTCGCGTGCGACCTCAGCCATTTGTTTACCCAGCTCCAATGCAATTTCGAGAGCGGTACCCGGTTTCACGACACGATTTACCACGCCCGCCTGGGCAAAGCGTTCCACTGGCAATCGACCGCCGAGCAAGGCCATCTCCGCGGCCAACTGGTGTGGCAGTGATAGCGCGAGGAACGCCGAGCCTCCACCATCGGGCACCAGGCCAGCCTTGACGTAAGCCATTGATATATAGCTTCCCTGCGCGGCGACGATCATATCAGCGGCAAATGCCAGTGAGGCCCCAGCCCCAGCTGCCCCGCCCTCGATTGCCGCGATTACAGGTTTTGGGCAGAACTTGAGCTTGATGACCAGGTCATGCAGGCGCTGGATCAGCGCAGCCCGCTCCTCGACAGGCAAAGCGGCGCGGGTTTCAAGGGAGCGCAAGTCGCCACCTGAACAAAAGAACTCCCCCGCACCCCTAAGAACAAAGTTCGCAATCTGCGGATCAGCCAGCCCCTCGTCTATATATTTTTCCATCAGAATGTAGGTGGCTGTTTCCAGCGCGTTGCGTTTATCTGGCCGGTTAAGTGTCAAAACGCGGGTGGCGCCATATGTTTCGGCCAGAACGATGCCGTTGGAGCTTGGGGTGGTCATGGAAAATCCTTGTTAGAAAACATGGCCTTAATATACAAGCTCCCACCCCGCATGGCATCCGCCCCGGCACATGCCAACAGCAGGTCAGGCCGGTTGCAGATCAAGCCTTTGCCTTGAGAAGTTCGATAGCGTTCATGGGGTGGTCTCCGATCCATAAGTTATCTCTGTATCAAAAAAACACACAAAACTAATTTGAATCAGGGTTGTCACAGCTGAATACTGGAACCGATATTCCAAACACTCCAGCGGAGGATCTTATGGGCAGATTCAAGACGTTTGATGGGGTAGATATCTACTACCAGACATGGGGGCGCCAATCGGATCAGCCGCCGGTAGTGCTGCATCATGGCTACGTGGCCAACTCGCGGGTGAACTGGGTCATTCCCGGTATCGTCCGGCGTCTGACCCGGTCCGGAAGGTATGTGATCACCTTTGACGCCAGGGGGCATGGTCGGTCAGGTAAGCCCCATGATCCCAATGCATACGGTGAGTCGCTGATGGTCAAGGATCTGGCGTGTCTGCTGGATGAGCTGGGTCTGCATCAGGTCGATCTTGTTGGCTACTCAATGGGCGCGACGGTCGCGCTATTGGCCGCGACTCAGGAGTCGCGGATTCATCGGTTGGTTGCCGGTGGTGTGGGTGGCGATATCCTGCATCTCGATAGTCCGAGTCGTAACCAAGGGAAAAAAGCATTGGCTGGGGCCATGTTGGGCAGCCGCTGGGGTATTCGCAACCCCACACTGGCAGGCTTTCGACTATTGGCTGATATGGTACTGGCTGACCGCAAGGCAATGGCCGCGCAGGCCCTCGCGTTCCACTCAAAGCAGATCCCGCTGGAGCAGATTACCGCGCCGACGCTGATTGTCGCAGGTGACAAGGATCCTTTCGCCAAACAGCCGGGTAAGCTGCAAAAGGCGATAAATGGTGCGGAACTTAAGATTGTCTCTGGCGATCACAGCACTGTACTGATCAAGCCGAGTTTCCAGAACGCAATTGTGGATTTTATTAACTAGTTAACTAGGCGTGGTCAGGGTTTCGGTGATGTGGCGATTAAACCTACCGAAGTAATTAAAGGGCTCATACCGACTTTACACTGACCGAGGAATCATTTTGATTGGTAGCTACGATCTGACCACCGCGTTACTGGTTCTGGCCCTGTTTACCCTGGGCATAGCAGTGGTTACTACGCTACTTGATAAAAGCGTCAGCTCTGATCAGGAACTGCTTGGCGGTGCCATGAGGCGGTCCACCAAAGAGCTTACGCACCTGGCGCTGCATGACACCCTGACCAAATTGCCAAATCGCCTGCTGCTTGAAGATCGAATCGAGCAAAGCATCAACAAAAGCAGCCGCCTGAATGGGATGTTCACTCTGATGTTCCTCGATCTGGACGGATTCAAAGCAATCAATGATCGCTTTGGTCACCGTGTTGGGGATGAGCTCCTCAGGCAGGTCGGACAGCGTTTGACCAAGCGCCTGCGCACCTCCGATACAGTCGCACGGGTTGGGGGTGATGAGTTTGTGCTGCTTGCACAGGTGGATAGTGTTGATGACGCAGCGGGCATTGCTGAGTTGACCGCCAAGCTCATCAGGAGCCCCTTTCAGGTTTTCGAACACGCGTTGCATCTGACGACCAGCCTGGGTATCGCCATGTATCCAACTGACGGTTCTGATCAACAGACGTTGCTGACCAACGCTGATGCAGCGATGTATCACGCCAAGGTCAATGGCAAAAATGCATTCAGCTTTTTCGACTCCGCCATGAACGCTGAAGCAGTTGATCAACTGCATTTATTGCAGGACCTGCGGCGTGCGCTGCAGCAAGAGCAGTTCGAGCTGTATTATCAGCCTAAATTTGCTGGCAGGGGCGGGCACGTGGTGGGCGCCGAGGCGCTGCTGCGCTGGCATCACCCCGCCCGCGGACTGCTTGCGCCAAGCGTTTTTATCAGTCTGGCCGAACAGTCGGGCCTGATTGTCGAGATCGACAGATGGGTGCTGCAGCAAGCGTGTGAGCAGATGGGAATCTGGCGCTCCGAAGGCTATACCGACTGGTGCATCGCTGTGAATGTATCGGCGATGCAGCTTTCGCAGGTGGGGTTTGTCGATAGCGTAAAATCGGCTTTGGAAGACAATGCCCTGCCGGCGGGGAGCCTGATCATCGAAATAACCGAGATCATGGCCCTGCGTGAGCTCGGCGCCAACATCGACGTCCTGCATGCCCTTGCTGACTTGGGCGTGGATGTGTCTCTTGATGATTTTGGTTCTGGTCAGTCAAGCCTGTTGCATCTGAAAGACCTGCCGGTCAAAGAACTGAAGACGGCGCGCGGCTTCGTCAATGGACTGCAACATGGCCCACGTGACAGGGCGGTCATCTCGGCGCTGGTTCAATTTGGGCAGGCTCTGGGTTTGCGCATTGTGGCCGAGGGCATCGAAACACCAGAGCAGAGGTCGTTCCTGGCGTCGATGAATTGTGATGTGCTTCAGGGCTACCTGTTAGGACATCCACTTCCTGCGAAGGACTTTGTGGGCAAACTGGCCTGCGCTAAAACCGCCTGAATGCGAGTTCTTGGTCTTAGCCTTCGCCGCAAAATCCAGATCTTGCTGTTCGCAACAAATATCCCGGCAACCTACGCTTGCATTTCAGCTTCGCTAGCCGGACTAGTGAAGAGCAGGTAATAGCCATCCGCAGTACTGTATACGTCGGACAGTAATCCTCTATTGATGTTTTGGATAAACCGACAATTCATCTGCTGGTCATATATCCGCCATGGTCATGTCACGTTGGAAGCCTACCGTTTGCATTGAGATTCGTAATTCAGCGAATACTTGAATTGCAAAAGGTGATGCTATGGCATCTTCACCCAGAGAATCAGCAATGTTGTGGACCGAGGGGCTCGGGGTAACCTACCCCGGCGCCGTGCTGGCCCTGAAGCCCACGGCCATTGCCTTCGATCGGGGCCAGTTTACTGTGCTGCTCGGTCTGTCCGGGGCGGGCAAGTCCACGCTGCTGCGAGCCCTGAACCACTTGGTAACGCCGTCTGTCGGCCGTGTCATGTCGGCGGAGTTTGGCAATCTGAAATCCCCATCCAATTTACGTCAGCACCGACGCAAGACCGCCATGGTGTTTCAGCATCATCAGTTGATTGAGCGGCACACCGCCCTCGAGAACGCCATGATAGGGCGTCTGGCCTATCACCATACCTTGCGTAGTCTGTTCCCTCTGCCCAGGCGAGACCTGGAACTGGCCATGCATTGCCTCGAAAGGGTCGGGCTGGCGGACAAGGCACTGACGCGCGTCGATCAGCTTTCCGGCGGCCAGCAACAGCGCGTGGGCATAGCCCGTGCGTTAGCCCAGGAGCCCTCTCTGATCCTGGCAGATGAGCCCGTTGCCAGTCTGGACCCCGCGACGTCCGAGCGGGTGCTGACCCTGCTTCGAGATATCTGTCGTGAGGATGGAATTGCTGCCGTTGTTTCCCTCCATCAACTCGACTATGCCAAACATTTCGCCGACCGCATTGTCGGCCTGGCCAATGCTGAAATCGTGTTTGACGCCGCTCCTCAGGAGCTGACGGAAACCGAGATCTCCCGGATCTACCGCGACACCCCGCTGCACACCCATTCCGCTGCCGAGTCACAGAGCAAGACTTCGGAGCGGACCACGCCTGATCGCTTGACCACCACCAAACTGGAGATAGCCCAATGAAACGTCTGACCTCTCTGATGCTGGCCCTCGGCCTGATGCTTACCACCAGCTTCGCACTGGCTGCTGACAGTGATCCCGACACTCTGAAAATTGCGCTACTACCCGATGAGAATGCCTCCGAGCTGATCAAGCGTAACCAGCCCCTCAAGGATTATCTGGCCGATGCCCTCGGCAAGGATATCGAACTGATTGTGACCACCGATTACTCTTCGATGATCGAGGCCATGCGCTTTGGCCGGATCGATCTGGCCTATTTCGGCCCCTTGTCCTATGTCATGGCCAAGAGCAAGACTGACATAGAGCCTTTCGCCGCCATGCTGGTGGATGGCAAACCCACCTATCGGTCCATTCTGATAGCGAATGTCGAGTCGGGTGTAGAGTCCTATGCCGACATCCGCGGGAAGAAAATGGCCTATGGCGATCGCGCATCCACCTCAAGCCACCTGATCCCGAAAACCGTGCTGCTCGAGCAGGCCAACCTGACTGCTGGCGAGGACTATGAAGCACACTTTGTAGGTACCCACGATGCGGTAGCGGTAAACGTCGCCAACGGCAATGCAGATGCAGGCGGGCTGTCGGAAGTGATTTTCAAGCACGTGATGGATCGCGGCTTGATCGACCGTGACAAGGTACGCGTGCTTGGCTACAGCAACGAATTCCCGCAGTACCCCTGGGCCATGCGTTCCAACCTCGACCCGGAACTGAAGAAGAAGATCCAGGCGAGCTTTGTTGCCATCGACGACAAGGAAATTCTGAAAAACCTCAAGGCAGAAGGTTTCGTCGAGATAGATGATTCAGCCTACGACGTTATCCGGGATATGGGCGGTCTGCTCAACCTCGACTTCTCCAAGCTGTAAGGGATACCCCATGAAGATGCGCACAGGAGAGGCGGCTATCATGCCGCCGTTATCGCGTCAGGCGATGCTCGATCAATACAGTCACGCCTGGCGCCGCAAACTGTTTCAGACTCTGGGGTTGTTTGCGGTCATTCTGGTGGCCAGTTGGTACGTCAACCTACTGGATTTCCGAACGCTGGCTAACGGTATTCCGGCGATTGGCACTCTGATGGCGGAATCCTTCCCACCGGATTTTCGCAACATAATGGACTGGGTCTATCCGTTGCTCGATACCCTGGCCATGAGTATTGCGGGTACTGCCATTGCGGTTATAGCTTCTGTGCCGCTGGCGTTTCTCGCGGCCCGCAACACCTCTCCACACCCCGTGGTATATCACCTGACCCGCACCACCTTGAACGCCCTGCGCTCGGTCCCGGAGCTGATCATGGGGATCATCTTTGTGGCCGCAGTGGGCTTTGGCGCATTGCCTGGTGTGCTGGCCCTCGGGCTGCATTCCATAGGGATGGTAGGCAAGTTCTTCGCCGAAGCCATCGAGCATGTGGATGAAGCTCCGGTAGAGGCTGCCACCGCCGCTGGTGCGACGCGGCTGCAGGTGCTCTACCACGCAGTTTTCCCACAGGTGCTGCCGCAATTCGCTGACGTCGCCATTTACCGCTGGGAATACAACTTTCGTGCTTCCACTGTCATGGGCATGGTCGGCGCGGGTGGGATAGGTTTCGAGCTGATGGGCTCATTGCGCATCATGCAGTACCAGGAAGTCAGCGCGATTCTCATAGTTATTCTGGTCATGGTCACGCTGGTCGATGCGCTCAGCGGACGGCTGCGTAAACGTTTTAAATAAGGATTGATGATGAAACCAACTGTGGTCCTAACTCACCCCGTGCACGAGGAGGTGCTAGAGCTGCTGGCGCCTCACTGCGAACTGGTCACCAATCAGACATCACGCACGCTTGACGAAGCCGAGGTGCTTGAGCGGGTCTCAGGGGCTGATGCCATGATGGCCTTTATGCCCGATCGTGTAAGCGAAAACTTCCTTGCCCAATGTCCCAGACTTCGGGTCGTGGGAGCCGCGCTCAAGGGCTTCGACAATTTTGATGTCCAGGCTTGTACTCGTCATGGGGTGTGGCTGACCTTTGTTCCCGATCTCTTAACAGTTCCCACTGCGGAGCTTACTGTCGGGCTGACCATAGGTTTGATGCGTAACGTGCTCGAGGCTGATCACTTTGTTCGCTCTGGGGAATTTCAGGGCTGGCAGCCGCGCTTCTACGGTACTGGGATCGAGGGTTCGACCATCGGTATTCTTGGTATGGGCGCCATCGGCAGAGCGGTAGCCAAGCGGCTACAGGGATGGGGAGCCAAGGTCATCTATACCGAGCATATCCCCCTGCCGGCTTCAGAAGAGGCGGCTATGACACTGTCCAGAAGGTCCATGGCTGAGCTGCTTGGCGAATCCGACGTGGTGATTCTGGCTCTGGCTCTCAACGAACAGACACTGCATACCATTGATGCCGATGCGCTGAACTCCATGAGGCCCGGTGCCTTTCTTATCAATCCCTGCCGGGGCTCGGTGGTCAGTGAGCAAGCGGTGCTGGCTGCGTTGCAAGCAGGCCATCTGGCTGGCTACGCAGCGGATGTATTCGAAATGGAGGACTGGGCCCGCCAAGGCCGTCCCAGGAAGATTGATCCGGCCCTGCTGGACCACCCCCGCACCCTGTTTACGGCGCACATCGGCTCCGCTGTTCGCGGAGTGCGTAAAGCGATCGAGTTGCGTGCAGCACACAATATACTGGCGGCCTTGGCGGGTGAGACGCCGCCGGATGCGGCCAATGCCCCGGTGCCTGCTGACAACCAGGGGCGTGCTGCATGCTGAATCTGTTGTGGTTACAGAGTCTTCTGGCTGTGATCAGTCATCGGGGCTTCCAGACGGCGGCACAAGTGCTGGGTATTTCGCAGCCGTCGGTTTCCCAGCATATCCAGCGGCTGGAGGAGGAGTTGGGGGTTACCCTGATTACCCGGGGGCGGCGTGAATGTACACCCACGGCTGCTGCCAGGGCGCTACTGCCCTACGCTGAAAGTCTCCTGCGGCTGGAAGAGCAGGCCAGGGCGGCAGTAGTACGCAACACATTGCGGGTAGGTGCTAGCTCCAATATCGGTATCTACCTGTTACAACCGGTCCTGCGGTCATTTGAAAATAACAGCAACGCAAACGGCTACGAACTTCTCATCGATCATAATCCGAACATTTCGGAGAAACTGCGGCGTGGGGAAATCGATGTGGCAGTGATGGAGTGGAGTGAGCCTGGTCCAGGATTAGTGTCGGCACCCTGGCGGCGCGAGCCCCTGGTGTTGATTGTTCCCCCGGATCATCCCCTGGCAGGCGAGACGGCCATCAACCGTGAGCAGCTCTCTCAGCTTTCGCTGTTGGGCGGCGAACCAGGAACGGGTACCGGTCGTCTGTTGAATCGATTTTTCGAGGGGGGACCCATGCCGACCGTCTCCAGGCAGTTAGGTAGCACCGAAGCAGTCAAGCAGGCAGTAAAAGCCGGATTGGGGGTGTCGCTGGTCATGGCTTCGGCCGTGGAAGAAGAAGCTCGCGCCGGCAGTCTGCGGGCGATTCCGGTAGCCGGTACCGGGTTGCTCAAGGATCTTTTTGTCACCTGGCGTGGATCCAAGGACGCAACAAGCGCTCCACGGTTCGTAGACCACTTGCTGACACAGAGCGTCTGAGTCGGGTATCTGTCCACAAAAAGGGAGCCTGAGCTGGCGCTCAGACTCCCCTGGCAGAGAGTGCTACTGCTTACATGGCAGGCAGTACGGCAATATCGATAATACCTTCTGGCAGCCCTTCAACATCACCCAGTGGAGTCGGCGCTCCGGTCTTCAGATCCACGGTGTGCAGTGTCTTGCCGGTTAGTACGTAAGCGGTGTTGCCGCCCATGCCGTCACTGACGATATCCATTGCGGCAGCGTCCAGGTTTTTGGCCAATTCACCAACGGGCTGTTGTACGCCATCATTTGGTGGGTTTTGCAGCATCAGCATGCCGCTTGAGAGATCCACGGTGTAAAGTTCGGTTTTCTCGGTGCCTGCATAGGAATTGGTGTAGGCGCCCGCGACGACTTTTTCCATCATGTCCATGCTCGCAAAATCGCTGGCGTAGGCGACAGTGCCATCAACTGCTACTTCGCCAGTCTCTACGTTCACGCGGAAATTCGTGCCGTCAGCCGCAAGCAGTCGCAGACGGTCAGCGACCGGATTGAAATCAACAACGGCGTGCTCATCTCCGGGAAGCTCCATCTGCAGCTGGGCACCAGCGGTGGCCTTGCCCGTCGCCATGTCCAGTGTATAGAGCTGGGTAGCGCCACTCAGGGCATACAGAGTGCCGTTTGCTGGACGCACATCAATGCCGCGCAGGTCGCTTGCACCCTCAACGGCCATGCTGGCACTTACGCTGAGCGTGTCGGTGTCTACCTTGTGCAACATGCCGTCTGCACCCAGGGCCAGCAGTTGGGCAGCGCTGGCGGTGCCGGCGGCCAAAGTCAGAGAAGTCGTCAGGATCAGTTTGTTGAAAGTATTCATTTGTGGTTCCTCGCATTCGTGGAGTGGTGGGTTGATCCCACCTGGCAAGGGGCTTTTCAAGCCACCTGCCAGTTAATACCCCCGAGGACCGGTTCTGGATGTCGCCAATCGAAAATAAATTTTTCGATGGCTCAATTGCTGGCGATAAGCACCGCCCGACCGATGTACAGCACTGGGCCGGTAGGTCGATCCAACGGCGAGCCACCAGCGGGCTCCAATGTGAGCTCAAACAGCTGGCCCGCTTGCACCGCGCCGATCTGTTCGGCGCTCAATGTGGTTTCCTGGCCGGGCTCGATCAGACCCAATGAACGGGGCCCATCTTTAGGATCAATGAGCGTCCAGAATTGCACGCTGCGATCATCCGGTATCTGATCCTCGACAAGTGACTTGAGGTTCAGTGCGCCGTCCTCGTTGATGGTTACTACCCAGCCTGGCTGGGCGCTTTCGCCTGGCTGTTGCAACACGGCGGTATAGCTTGGGCCTGGCGCGCCGATCTTCATCACGCCGGGTAGCCAGGTGAGCAAGACCAGCAGAGCCAACGCGCCGCTGGTCAGACGCCACACACCCAGACTCTGCCACCAGCGGGCAAGTCCCTGGGGGTGGGTGGTTTGCGTGTCTGCCGACCAGCCGAGAGTCTGTTGAATCCGTTCCCATAGGTATGGCGAGGGAGGTTGCGGCGGGAGCTCATCGGTCAGGTCAAGGAGGTGCCGCTCCCATTCCAGGGCCATGCGCGCCGTCTCACGGTCATTCTCGATAAGATCACGCACTTCACTGGCCTGAGGCTCGTCAAGCAGGCCCAGCACATACTCGCCGATCAGCGCCCGACGCGGCTCAAGTTTGTGTGGAATCATACCTGCAAACACTCCTGCAATGCGCGAAGTCCCGCGCGGATACGTCCCTTGATGGTGCCCAGCGGCGTGGTCAGTCGGCTGGCAATCTGTTCGTGGGTCAGTCCCCGGTAGAAAGCCAAAAGAATCGGGTGACGCCTGGGGCGCTCCAGTTGACCAAGACATCGGCGCAACTGCTGACCCTCCGATTGATTGCTGGCGTGCTCCTCAGCCTGTGGACTGTCGTCGGCCATCTGCTCGATAAAGCTATCGTCGGTCTGGACCAGCCGTCCGCGTCCGCGCAGCTGGTTGAGGGCGCGGTATCGCATGATGCTGTAGATCCAGGCACGACCCTGGCCCAGACTGCGATCGAAGCGATGCGCGTTGCTCCAGACCTTGACCAGTGCATCGTGCACACAGTCCTCCGCCTGATCGCGTCGTCCCAGAATCGTTATCGCCAGCCCCAGTAGCTGGCCGGCTTCCTGTTTATACAACCGCTTGAAGGCGGCATGGTCCCCGCCCGCGCAGGCTTCCAGGGTGCCTTCATAATCGAAGTTGCTGTCTTCCATGCTCCGTTTCTTGCTCCATCACTGTGTCTTTCCAACAGGCTATACCCGCCAGCAGGCTGCACGGATGTGCAGGCTGCAATAAAAAGGGGATTGTTCGTGTGTAATTGTTTCAAGACTCGGCCGAGGGGCCGAGCCAGTCGATGCCAAGGATGGGCATATCAAACAAACAAATCAGCCAAAATAGTACCTCAGCATCCATACACCCATTCCCATCATCATCAGGTTTTCGGTGAGTGAAACGAAGCCAAGCGGCACGTTACTGCTGCCACCCACGCAGGCGCATTTAAGCTCACGGCGATCAATATACACAGCCTTGAATACAGACACCGCACCGATGGTACCGATAAATAGCGCTACAGGAATCGCCACCCACAATAGCGCGCCGGCTATCATCAATACGCCCGCAAGCAGCTCACCAAATGGGTAAAGATAGGAGTAGGGCACCTTGCGCTGGGCGAGCAGGTCGTAATTGAGAAACATGGTCGAGAAGCTTTCCACATCCTGCAGCTTTAATAGCGCCAGAATGGACATGCTGAACGCGATGAACAGTTCGGCGGTGCGGATAGTAAACACCCCGCCAAGCATCCAGCCCACCGCCAGGGCCAGCAACGCCGACACCCCAAAGACCGCGAGGACCGGCTGGTAGCTGGTTTCGTCCGGGGCCTTCACTTTCTTGCCCAGGTGGCGGCGAAGATCCTCATAACCACCGATGCGCTTTTTGCCGATAAATACTTGCGGCGTGGTGTCCACATCATGCCGCGCCTTGAATGCATCGATCTCTTCACGGGTGGTCAGCGGGTTGTCTTCGACGTTGTAGCCTGCACGCTCAAGCATATCGACCGACTTCAAGCCGAAGGGGCATAGGTGCTTTTTCATCACCATCCGGTAAACAGTCGCCTTGGCTTTCTCGTCCGAACTGTTTGATTCTGCTTTTTCTGTTACCGGTGAACCGGGATTCACAGGCTCGCTAGTGGCTGATTCTGGTATGACGGGTTCCAATGACATTTGCCTCTCCTTCTGGACCTGGGTCTACTTTATTGGGCAAGACAAGCGCGCATAGGTTCCTTGCGAGCGCTGGCGCTGTCGGTAAACTGGGCCTCATCACGAACTACAGGGAGGTTGCATATGCACACCATAGGCTTGATTGGCGGCATGAGCTGGGAATCCAGCCAGACGTATTATCAACTGATCAATCAGGGCATCAGGGATCAGTTGGGCGGATTGCACTCGGCTAAGCTGGTGCTCTACAGCGTGGACTTTGCCGAGATTGAAAATCTGCAGCACCAGGGTGACTGGGACGCCACGGCCAGGATTCTGGTTCGTGCGGCCAAAGCACTGGAAGCCGCTGGCGCCGACTTCATGGTGCTTTGTACCAACACCATGCACAAGGTCTCTACCCAAATCGAGGAGGCAGTCAGTATTCCGCTGCTGCATATTGCTGATGCGACCGCCACCGTGCTCAAGTCCGCCGGAGTCAGCAGGGTGGGTTTGCTTGGTACGCGCTTTACCATGGAGCAGGACTTCTATCGGGACCGATTGGAACGGCAAGGCATTCGTGTGCTGGTGCCGGATGAGTCGCAGCGCGAGCATATCCATGCAGTGATCTACGACGAGCTGTGCCTTGGCAAGATCAAGGCCGAGTCGAAAAAAGCCTATCTCGATATAGTCGCCTCCCTCGCCGGGCGCGGCGCGCAGGGCGTGATTCTGGGCTGCACCGAGATCGGCTTGCTGATTCAGGCCGCAGACACCACGGTGCCCTTGTTTGACACCACCCGAATCCATGCCGAGCAGGCTGTGCGCTTTGCCCTAGGCGGCAATCTGTCGGGTTAAAGCGGCGATCAGTATGCCGGCGGCGATGGCGGGCAGCGGTTTTTTTACCACCAGCATCATCACCGCGGTTGTAAGCAAAGCGAGGCGGGCAGCAGTATCGCCCTCCAGCGCGAGCGGAGCCAGCAGCGCAACCAGTACCGAGCCGGACACGGCGTTGATGAACTGCTTTACCCGATAGCCAATCGGTATGAACGACATCACATACACACCGCCCCAGCGTGTGGTCAGAGTCACCAGGGCCATAGCCAGAATGATCAGCAGGGCAAATAATCCAGTGGCTTCAACGTTCATGGTGCTTCTCCCTCCAGGCTAAACCCGCAACGCCGCCGGCCAGGGCACCCACTATCACGTGGCTGTTTTCAGGCAGGTACCAGTAAGCCATTAGCGAGCAGCCCGCCGCCACGGTCCAGATGCCCAGCATGCGCAGGTTCTTTTCGCCGCCCACTACCATGGCGAGTAGAAAGCAGCCCATGACCATGTCCAGACCCAGGGCCTTGGGATTGCTGATCAGGTTGCCGAAAGTCATTCCCAGCCAGGTACCGAAGACCCAGAACGACCACAGCGCCAGCCCGCCGCCAAACAGCAAACCCAGGCCCGGCTGCCCGCGTGTGAGGGCCTGCATCGACATTGCCCAATTGGCATCGGAGGCAATCAGCATTACGCCATAGCGTTTGGCCGCTGGTAGCCGGCTCAGCCAGGGATACAGCGTTGCACCCATCAGAAGATGCCGTGCATTGATCGCGAATACCGTGATCAGCAGGGTGAACAATGGCACCTGCGGACCCCACAGATCCAGCGCCGCAAACTGAGAGGCACCGGCGAAGACCAGCGCGCTCATGGTCAGGATCATCGAGTCGCTCAGTCCAGCCTGGGTCGCCGCCAGACCGAACGCCGCGCCAAAGGCAACGACGAATACGGAGATCGGAGCCAACTGTTTGAAACCGTCCCAGATAAGTTGTTTGTTGAGTTGGTGCAGCTCCGGATCGACGCTTGCCATAAATGCTCCTGAGAGATTTTGCCTGGCTGCATATTATGCACGGTGCCGCGGCATCGCCTTAGATACAGCTGTCGACAGGAACCGGCGCACACCCTTGCCGCCCCGTCGGCAATCGGCTAGGATCGTGCTCAATCAATGGAGATTCCCATGTCATTCCTGAACGAACAACGCGTAACTGCCCGCTGTGCCCTGAGCACCGGCAACGCCGTTGCGTGTGTGTCAGCGGTGGTCGGATATTTTTATTTTGGGTATTGGTTTAGCCGCATGCGCGCCTGATACCCCAGCAGGCGCCCGGTTCAAGGGTCGCCACCAGCAGTTTCCAAACCCCGGTCGGCCTCCCGCTCCGGGGTTTTTTATTGGCTGATAGTTGATGTTTTTCCACTACTGAAAAGAGGGTTACACCATGTTGAATGCAAACACCTATTACGCGGCTTCCTATCGAAACTGGCGATTTAGCGGCGCGATTCGCGATGCCACACCCCATCCAGACCGAACGCCACACAGACACCGATAGAGCCGCGGCGTCACAACGCCGCGCGAGGAACCCATAATGAATGCCACGCTTTCAACGCTTCACACCAGCACGCCCAGCGATCTGACTTTGGTCGATGCTGCCAGCACTGCAACTCGGCGCCATGCCACCCCATTACCAACCCCCGCGCAACTGCGCGGACGCTTGCCCTGCAGCGCCGCACTGGCCCGGCAGATCAATCAGCAGCGCGAGGCTATACGCGCTGTGCTCAATGGTAAAGATGACCGGTTGCTGGTTGTTGTCGGCCCCTGCTCCCTGCATGACCCCGACTCTGCGATGGAGTACGCGCAAAGGCTCGCTGAGCTGGCTCCCCAGGTTAACCAGCAACTGTTGTTGGTGATGCGCACCTACGTGGAAAAGCCGCGCACCACCGTGGGCTGGAAAGGGCTGATGTATGACCCGCACCTGGATAACAGCAGCGACATGGCAGAAGGTCTGGCCCTGTCTCGGCGTCTGATACTAGGCGTTGCCGAACTGGGTCTGCCGGTCGCGACCGAGTTGCTGCAACCCATGGCCGCCGGCTACCTGGATGATCTGTTGGGTTGGGCCGCTATTGGAGCGCGCACCAGTGAATCGCAGATTCACCGGGAGATGGTGAGTGGGCTGGCGTTGCCGGTTGGCTTCAAGAACGGTACCGACGGGAGCCTGAGCATTGCCTGTGACGCCATGCGGTCAGCTGCGCATCCGCATCAACACTTCGGCATGGATGACCACGGTCGGTCAGCTTTGATCCATACGCTGGGCAACCCGGACGCGCATCTCGTTTTGCGCGGCGGCTTACAGGCCCCAACTATCAGCCTGAGGCCGTCACAATGGCAAGACAAGCGCTTGAAAAGCAGGGCCTGGCAGCTCGGATAATTGTCGATTGCAGTCATGCGAACAGCAACAAGGACCCGATGCGCCAGCCCGATGTGCTGGCGTCGGTTATCGATCAGCGCAATGCCGGTGACCGAAGCCTGCGTGGTGTCATGCTCGAAAGCCATCTGTTTGATGGCAACCAACCGTTGGGCGCCGATCTGAAGTACGGCGTATCAGTAACTGACGCCTGCATTGGTTGGGCCGGTACCGAGCAGGCGTTGCTTAGCGCGGCGCGAGCCTTGCGGGCCTGAACTGTTCGTCGTGGCCCGGGCTTTTTTACTCAGCGTTTTAGGCTGATCCAGGTTGCCTCCGCGCAGGCCACGCGTTCGCCGTTGCTGCGGTAGAGGGCGCTGCCGGCATTGTGCTTGCGGCCGTCGTGCTTGATTGCCCAGGCTGAAACGATAAGTGTTTCCCCTGCCTGCACTGATTGCTCGATGCGTGCGCTGTAGCGGCCGAGCAGGGCCATGTCTGACACGGGTTTCACGGCAAAGAAACCGGGGCAATCCAGTGCCGCCCAGAGGTACTCGCTGGACACGTTACCCTGTGCATCAGCCAGATCCGCTGCCGGCTTCCAGAGTGCGGCAACCTGCTCCTCATGTTCGCATACGCCGCCGGCAAAGATTCGCAAGCCATCCCCTGGATCGCGATTTGTACCGCACACAAAGCAGCCGGGTAGATCATGGCGCACGCCGACAAAACGCTTTTGAGCTTCTTCAGCATCCTGCATTGCCGGCGGTGCAGGAATAGCCATGTCAAAGGTATAGGGCCGGGCAGTGGCTAATAATTGCTCGCCAAACTTCAGCTGAAGTCCATCTTCATGGGGGTGCAACTGAAGATCGGTATCCAGCGGCGGTGGCGCATGCAGTGTGACCTGGCAGGGCTGCTCCATATGCTGGGCAATGAGACCAGAGACGTAGCCACCATTGCCACTATTGGGCGGGCCGCAAAAACGACGGGCTATGTGCAGTGTTGTATTTTTCATGGAGTCTCCGGTGTGTGAGCAATATCTCATTTTACCCACTTGCTCCGCCCAGCAGCACAAGGAAGGGGTTGCATCCACAACGCTGATGTTGGTGTATTTGGGGATCTCGCGTTGCGGCATCGCGGCTTCCTCCGAGTCTGCGACTTCTAAACCGTCGACGCTGCTCTGCACAGCGAGTAAGCTTTCGATGACAGGCTTACTGCAACGAAACCCTGATGCAGTGGGCTAGGCTCTTACAGGGCGTCGACTTGTATTCTGAGCAAGCATGACCGTGCCATGATATCTGCGGTCGACAAGGTCAACCGGAAATCAACCAGGGATTACAATAATGTCTATTAGAATCAACGATATTGCACCCGACTTTACAGCGGACTCCACCGCCGGCGAGCTCAAGCTCCATGAATGGATCGGCGATAACTATGCCATTCTGTTCTCGCATCCCAAGGATTTTACGCCCGTATGTACCACTGAATTTGGTGCTGTGGCGCAGCTAGTACCTGAATTTGCCAAACGTAATACCAAGGTACTCGGCGTGTCCGTGGACAACGTGGAAGAGCACAAGAAATGGAAGCGCGATATCGAGTCGTTTGCCGGCGCTCCGGCGGACTTTCCGATCATCGATGACACCTCCCTCAATGTGTCCAAGTTGTACGATATGCTGCCCGCTGATGCCTATCTGCCTGATGGTCGCACTCCAGCTCACAGCGCTACGGTAAGGACGGTATTCATCATCGGTCCGGACAAGAAGGTACGTCTGACCATGTCCTACCCGATGGCTGTCGGCCGTAATTTTGCCGAAATCCTGCGTGCGCTGGATTGCGTCCAGACTACTGATGGCGCTTCAGTCGCAACACCGGCCAACTGGGTGCCCGGGCAGGACGTGATCGTCGCCTTGTCGCTGAATGATCAGCAGGCTGAGGAAAAGTTTGGCAAGCTCGATATCAAGCTGCCTTACCTGCGGTTCGCCAAGGCGCCGAAAAGCTCGTGATATGAGCGATAAAAGCTTGCGGCGCAAGGTCGCAAGCTTTTAGTCTCACAGCCATCCGACACAAAACCTCTGGCCCACGTCTGCACCCCGGACTCCGAGACGCCTGCTTAGGTATCGCGACACCACTCTCCCCAATTATGACTCCGACCTGACCCTCTAAACGGGGTCCACCTTTTTACATCCCAAGGTAGACGATCACCAATGACCCAGCCTGCAACAAAGCTTGGCTTCAACGCGACTTGGTCGATGGCCCTTGGCGGCATGATCGGTGGAGGGATTTTTTCGACGCTAGGCCTGGTGATCGGAATCGCAGGAGAGCTGGCTTGGTTGAGCTTTGCTGCAGCGGGGCTGATTGCCCTGGCGGCGGGTTACAGCTATGTGAAGTTGACCGCGCATTACGGTGAAGGTGCTGGCGCCTATACCTTCCTGTGTAAGATCAACGCCAAGGGACTGGCAGGCAGTCTGGCGTGGGTGTTGATTGTTGGTTATGTGCTAACCAATGCCGTGTATGCCTTCACTTTCGGGCAGTACCTGGGGCATGTCGTTGGCCTTGAGACCTGGTTTCCACGCGTGGCCGGCCTGGCCATTATCGCTTTGTTCGTAGGGTTGAACCTGCGGGGAGTAGGCGAGGCGGGGATCATTGAAGTGGTGCTCGTGTGGTTCAAGTTGGCGGTGCTGGTTGCGCTCGCCGGCTGGGGCCTGGCCCAGTGGGATCCGCCCATGCTTTCCCGGGGTGTTCCCGATGCGGGCGTTGGTGCAGCGCTGTTTGGTGCTGCCGCGGTGTTCATGGCTTATGAAGGCTTTCAACTGCTGACATACGACTACGAAGATATTGAGAACCCACAAAAAACGCTGCCCCGCGCAGTTCTGTCTGCGATCGTCGTGGTGATTCTTGTGTATATCGGAGTGGCCCTTGGCACGGCAATGCTGATTGGTGCTGACCAGGTAGTGGAGCATGAGGAGGTCGCTCTGGCCATCGCCGGACAGCAGGCGTTTGGCGTGGTTGGCGTCATTGTCGTCACTATAGCAGCAGCGTTTTCTACCGGATCTGCCATCAACGCCACACTTTTCGCCACAGCACGACTGACCCACAGGGTTGCCGAGGACGGAGAATTACCCGCCATTCTCACGCACAAGAATGCGAAGGGAATCCCTGACTATGCGGTCATCAGCCTGGGCTTGGGGGCAGCCATCCTCGCCACGCTGGGCAGCCTTGCGACGCTCGTTGAAGCGGCCAGTCTGGCATTTCTACTCACCTTTGCCATTGTTTGCGGTCTCGCCTTTCATCAGCAGGCGGGGTGGCGAGTGGTGACCGGATTTGGCGCCCTTGCCGGAACCGCTACCGCGATTGCACTGGTATTTCGTTTGTTGGAGACCGACCCGCTGGCGCTCGTTTTCCTCGGGCTGCTGGTCCTGATTGCTCTGTTCGGGCGTCCACTGTTGCTCCGCCAGATAAAGACGAAAGAACGCCGGAGTTGAGCGATCTTGGCGCAGCCAGCAGGCTTGGATTCGGTTTATCCAGGCCTGCTCGCCGCCGTGCCTTCAGGCCGGTTCTGCTAAAGCAACTGCCTCAACGGTCGCCAGTAACGAATCGACTAAAACATTCACCTTGCGTAACGCCTCGGTAACGGATGTGGCCAGCAGTTCGCCACCGACTTCCTGTCCTTCCACAGCGATGCAGTGCACACGGGTAATGCCGATAAACCCCAATGCGGTTAATAGGCTGGGTTCCAGGTGATTCATATGCGCCATTTGTCCGCCTGCTTCAAAGCCCACTCCGCCTCTGGCGGTGAGAATGACCGCGTGCCTCGGCCGGTCTGCGAGCAGCGGAATGTAGGGCTCGATGGGGTTGGTTTCGTCGATTCCGACTGTGCGGCCGGGTCGCACCACCTGATCCACCCAGGCCTTGAGTGCGGCTGGCATGCCAAAGTTGTACAGCGGTGTGCCGATGACCAAGATGTCAGCGGCTATTAGCTCCGCGACCAGTTGTTCGCTCTCTGCCAGCGTGTCGAGCATCCAGGGTTCCCGCTGCCCATCGGGTGTGAAGGAGGATGCGATCCAGTCATGGGTAATGAAGGAGGGCGGATTCTGGCCTATGTCTCGATAGGTGACGGGATCTGCTGGCCTGCTGGCCTGCCATTGGCTGACGAAAAATTGCGAGAGATTGCGACTATGAGAGCCGTGTTCGATTCTGCCGGCGATTCCCGGTCGGGCGCTGGCGTCAATGTGCAGAATATGGGGCATGGTAGATCTCCTTAAAATAGTTGAAGTCATCTGTAAGCGGTTGCAGAATCAGCTTATGAACCGCAGTTAAGCGGTACAAACGATCTTTTCTTCAGGCTACAGATGAGAGGAATTCACCCATGGCCCGTCGCCAACTTCCTTCACTATCTGCTCTGCGAGCCTTTGAGGCGGCTGCGCGCCATGAAAGCGCCAAACAGGCTGCCCTGGAACTGTCTGTTACACCCACGGCCATCAGTCATCAGATCCGCGGGCTGGAGGAATCCCTGGGTATCGCATTGTTTTTGCGCAAACCCCGGCAGCTTGAATTGACCGGCCAGGGACGAGAGCTGCAGCAGGTGCTAGAGTCTGCGTTCGATGACATCAGCGGCGCCGTTGAACGTCTGAGCGCCGCGCCATCTCGCAGGCCTATTACTCTCTCCACTACACCGGCGGTGGCGGCGCGCTGGCTGCTGTCATGGGTTTGCCTGTTGCGCGAGAGCCATCCGGATATTGATTTACGTATCCATGCTACCCATGAGGCCGTCGCTCTGGACGGTGTAACAGCAGATATGGGGATTCGTTACGGTGATGGTCACTGGCCGGGACTGGTGGCCGAGAAACTGTTGGATAACACCTTTATCCCCACCTGTAGTCCCCATATAGGATTGCGCGATGTTGACCAGTTGCCCCGTCACCCGCTGATTCATTTTCGACCCCAGGGGATGGCAAGCACCCCGCTGGACTGGGATGTCTGGCAGAAGGAGGCGCAGATTCCGGGGCTGGATGTGGGCGCAGGATTGGTGTTCTCGGACGAGACCCATGTTATTGCCGCCGCTGTCAGCGGTCAGGGCGTGGCGTTGCTGGGGCGCGAGTTGATAGAAGACGAGCTGGCCGAAGGGCGCCTGGTGCAGCCGTTTGGCCCGGAACTGCAAGGCAAACCATTCTTTCTGGTGTACCCGGAGCGTCGCCGTGACGACCCGACCATTCAGGCCGTTCGGGATTGGATGATGAAGGTGCCCGGAGGTGTCTGTAGCCTAGCTCGCTAGGCAATAGCGCTGGCCACCCGCGCGCTTGGCTCTATACATGGCTTCATCGGCCAGCCTGACCAGATGTTGTTCATCCCGGCTGTGTTCGGGATAGACCGCAATGCCCAGGCTTGGCGTACTGATCAGTGTCTGGCCATCCAGAAGATAGGGTTCGCTCAATGCCGCCAGCACCTTCTCGGCGACCAGCACGGCATCTTCTTGTTTGGTGATATTCTCCAGCAAGATAGCAAACTCGTCCCCACCCAGACGCCCCACCGTATCGGAATCACGTACACACAGGCAGAGCCGCTTGGCAACTTCACGCAGCAGCATGTCACCCATGCCATGGCCGAAGGTGTCATTGACCAGTTTGAAGTTGTCCATGTCCAGATACATCACGGCCAGCCGCAAACTGCCGCGCTGTGATCGCTTAACGGCAATGCCCAGGTGGTCCAGAAAAAGCGCCCGGTTTGAAAGCTCGGTCAACTGATCATATTGAGCCAGATACTCCAGCCGCGATTGCGTTCGTTTGCGCTCGATCGCATCGGCCAGCTGGTTGGCCATGAACTGGATAAGCTCCATGTCATGCTGGGTATAGCGCAGCTTCCCCGAATAATTTTGCAGTACTAGCGCGCCGATTGTCGCCTTGCCGGCTATCAGGGGTACACCCAGCCAGTCGCGTGGAGGGGAGGTAGATTGGGGCGTCAGCAAAAGAGCTTCGCCGGTGCGAATCATCTGTTTGCACAGCTCATTAGCTTCAAGCGGCTGTGTGGGAGGAGGAGGGACAACCTGGTCCACGTGATACGGAAAGCTCAGTTCATCGCTAGTGGCATCGTACAAGGCCACAAAAAAATTGTCCGCACACATCAGTTGACCAACAATCTCATGCACACGCGCGTAAAGCTCGTTCAAATCTGCGGCCCTGTGGGCCGCCTCGGAAACGTTATACAGCGCTGATTGCACTGCGTCAGCGCGTTTGCGAGCTGTGATATCGCGGGCCACGCCGACGCGCACTTGTTCTTTTTCGAGCCACTGGGCCGTCCACATGACATGCACGATGCTGCCGTCCTTGTGGATATAACGGTTCTCATGATCGATAGAAGGGCTGCCCGAGTTTATGTGCTCAATAACAGCCAGGCTTGCCTCCCTATCTTCTGGATGCATCAGCTCGAAGGCCGTGCGACCGACCATTTCCTCGGGCCGAAAACCAAACACCTGCTCACTGGCCGCGCTGACCGAAAGGAAACGGCCCTCAATATCGACCACACAGACCACGTCCAGCAGCATATCCAGCAGTTTTTCGTGGGGAAGAGGGGGGGTTGAGCTCATGCGGGCTATCATACGGCCAGTGCTGGCGGGCACGCTAGCACGATGATGTTATTTTACTATTAAATTCAAATAGCTGGCTGCAATCCTGGTACCTGATCTCATCTACACTGTCTGCCAGGGCTGCAGGCACCGCTACAGCCGATGATGCGATGGCGGAAATCCATTGCAAGGAGAGCGTATGCAGAGGCTGGTGTGGGTTGTGGTTGGATGCGCTCTTGCCGTGGCGGCATGTGAGCGTTCCAAGGCCTATTCGCCAGGCAGTGGTACGCCGTTGGCCGTCGAAGTGGCGCCGGTTACCCAGGGCGACTGGTATCAGCCACCGGTGGGCGCTTCATGGCAATGGCAGTTGTTCGTCGACGACGAGCACCAGTTGAACACCAGTTACGACGTGACCATTTACAATATCGACCTGTTCGACACCCCCGTATCCACTATCAACGCGCTGCAGGATTCGGGGCATCGCGTGGTCTGCTACTTCTCAGCTGGCTCCTGGGAGGACTATCGGCGCGACCGTGATCAATTCACCAGCGAGGAACTGGGTAAAACGCTGGACGGATGGCCCGCCGAGCGTTGGCTGGATATCCGTTCGCCCAATGTGCAGCACATCATGACGCAGCGCCTGGATCTAGCCGCTGCAAAGGGTTGCGACGCGGTGGAGCCGGATAACGTACAGGGCTATCTGGAGGAGACCGGCTTTGACATCAGCGGCGAAGACCAGTTGGCCTACAATCGTTTTATCGCCAATCAGGCACGCTTGCGGGGTTTGGGTGTGGCCCTGAAGAATAGCCTTGAACAGGTAGAGGCTCTGGTCGACTACTTTGACTTCTCCATCAACGAGCAGTGCTTCCAGTACAACGAATGCGACCAGCTGACGCCCTTTATCGAGGCAGGCAAGCCGGTGCTGCATGCCGAGTACCCGGCACACAACGACGACCTCAGCCTGGATGATGAGGCCTCTATTGCGCGACTGTGCAGCGAGTCGGAGAGACTGAGGTTCAGTACATTGATCCTGCCGGTCAATCTGGATGACAGTTTTCGCGTTGCCTGTCCCATGCTTTTTCCGATGTAGTAGCCACCTGTTACCCGCAGGCCGACATAGAGGTGCATGCTGGTCTCACCAATAGAGGAGAGCGAAACATGTCCGCCAAAAAATTACTGCTGCTGGCCGGTGATTACACCGAAGACTACGAAACCATGGTGCCTTTTCAGGCCCTGACCATGCTCGGTTATGAAGTGCACACAGTGTGCCCGGATAAAAAATCAGGTGACACGGTGCGTACCGCGATTCATGACTTTGAAGGTGATCAGACTTATACCGAGAAACCAGGCCATAATTTCGCGCTGAACTACGATTTTGACCAATTACAGGTCGACGATTACGTAGGCCTGGTGGTGCCCGGTGGACGGGCTCCGGAATATCTGCGTCTCAACGACCGGGTTATCGAGATTGTGCAACAGTTCGACAAGGCCCAGAAACCCATCGCAGCGGTTTGCCACGGAGCGCAAATCCTTGCCGCAGCAGGCATTCTCAAGGGGCGCGAGTGCAGCGCTTATCCGGCCTGTGGCCCAGATGTGAAAATGGCTGGTGGTACGTATATGGATATTCCGGTGGATCAGGCCCACACTCAGGGCAATCTGGTCACGGCTCCCGCGTGGCCGTCGCATCCTGCCTGGCTGGCTGCGTTCGTCAAACTGCTGGGCGCCAAGATAACGTTGTAATCTGGACAATCAACAAACAGGTGGTGGCCGCATGTGTGAACTTTACGTCAAAGCCGATCCGATTCTTTATGAGTCGCGTTCCCGCTCTCTGCGCATACGCGGTGTGGTCACCACTTTACGCCTGGAAAATCAGTTCTGGCAGATCCTTCAGGAGATCGCCGAGGTCGATGGCATGACCACCAATCAACTGATCACCAAGTTATATGACGAGATCATGGAGTTGCGGGGGGAGGTGGTGAACTTCGCCTCGTTTCTGCGCGTTAGTTGCACTCGATATCTGGCTCAACGCGAGGCGCGCCCGGTACCGCTTTCAGTGGTGCGAAGTTCGGTTGGTTAGGTCTGCTGGTGATGTGTAACGCTGCAGAATCCGTTCATAGCTGCCATCGTCAACCAGTTGCTGTAGTGCGGCCGTGTAGGCCTCAACAAAACCGGGATCATTCGATCTTTTGCTGAACGCAACTTCAGCGGCGTCGCTGGAGACGATGACATTGGTCGCTTTGATCTTATCACCCAGACCCAGGTTGTGAATTTCGTAAGCGCCGGTCCGTGCATCGGCAATCACCCCGTCAATTCGGTCCCTATCAAGCATGCGCCACAGGCTTTCCCGTTTGGCTACCATGGTTACCCGGTCCGCGAACCCGGGGTCACTCATGGCTTGCTGAAAATCCAGTCCGTAATACACCTTGATCTGAGCACCCAGCCTAAAGTCGGTATTTATCAGGTCTGTCAGGCGCGACACTGGCCACTTGGCAATGGCCTTCTCGCTCATAAACAGAATGTTATGCGAGACAGGTATCACCTTGCCGGAGAAATATGCATAGTTTTCCCGCTCGGGTCGACGAAAGGCATCAGGCAATATATCCAGCCGGCCCTGTTCCAGCTCCCTGAGTGCCCGTGCCCAGGGCAGCTTGCGCATGGAGACATCACAGCCCAGACGCTCCAGGACTATTCGGTTGATCTCAACATTGATCCCCGAAATGTCTCCGTTAGGCATTTGCATACTGAACGGCGGGTCATCGTCCCAGCGCACACTTTTCTCGCACTGGGCTTCCGCCAGCGCGGACCAGCATGCCAGCAATGGGAGCAGGGCCGCCAAATGGCGGCGTGGCAGGGCTGAACAGATTACAGCGGTAGCATTCAAGATCGTCATCCGTGCAGACCTTGTTGAAGTGGTCAAGGGGCCAGAGGAACCTGACGCTTGTGTTCAGTAGCATCATAGTACCTGGTGATAATTCTCGCCGCTTCTTCGTCTACGGGCTCGCCCAGCAGAAACGCATCAATCTGCTCATAGGTAACGCCGTGGGCCTCTTCGTCCGGCCTGCCGGGCTGCAGCTCTTCCAGATCCGCAGTGGGAGTCTTTCCGACCAGCTGCGCTGGTGCGCCTAACGCCGCCCCGATACTGCGTACCTGGCCCTTGGTCAGTCCGGCCAGGGGAGTCAGATCGCAAGCACCATCACCGAACTTGGTAAAAAAGCCCATTACCGCCTCGGCGGCATGGTCTGTTCCTACTACCAGGCCGCCGACATAGTTGGCCAGGGTGTACTGAGCGATCATGCGTGCTCGCGCCTTGACGTTGCCTTTCACAAAGTCATGCTTGGCAGCTTCACCTTGCACATCGGTAAAGCAGGCCATCATGCCATCTACGGCGCCCTTTATATCCACGGTGCGCATTTGATCCGGCTTGATGAAGCTCAGCGCTGTCTGTGCGTCATGCTCATCGGCTTGTATGTTATAGGGCAGGCGCATGGCATAAAAAGTGGCCTCATAGTCATCGGCACGCAGCGACTCGACAGCCAGCTGGCAGAGCCTGCCGCAGGTAGTGGAATCCACGCCGCCACTGATCCCGAGTACCAGCGCCCTGGTACCGGAACTACGAACCGTGCTCTTGATGAAATCAATCCTTCGCTGGATCTCCTGCTTGATCTCGGCAGTGCTCTTCAGGTCAGGATTGACCTGCAATGCGCTACGGATCTCAGCGCCGCTAGTAGCTGCAGTGCTCATACTTGTCTCCTTGGTATCTGATACCGGAATGCGTAAAAGACGGGTCAACGGATACCATAGACGAGGTTGATGTTTACACCAAGAGTCAACTCGTTGCTTTGGGTGTCTAAACCGGGAGCTCGACGGCTACTTATTTGGCGATTTACATCACAGCTTTGAGATATTGTCGTTGGAAATCGCATGTCGGTGTGGGAGCCTTGCTCAGCGCAAAACAGGGCGCCTGCGCCCTGCCAGCGTCATTCCCTGAACTGTCTGTAGCCAAACCTGGCCTGTAATAGTTTGCCCCTGGAGATTTAGCATGTTTCGGCATGAACCCGCCTCTGCTGCAGGCCTGACTGCAGCGGATTCCGCAACTCTGCGCATGAGTGTAAGTAGCCGTGCATTTCTGGCGATGGTGGCTGGGGTTTTATTGGGGGCGCCCTGGTTTGATCAGGGACTGTATTGGACCGCCTGGTTTGGTGCTGTGCCGCTACTGTTCGCCCTGCGCGGGACGACCTTACGCGCCGCCTGGCTGCTTGGTTGGCTGGCCGGTGCCGTGTACTTTGCGATTGCAACCTACTGGATCATCGACTTCGTCATCAATCTGCGCGGTTTCAGCTTGCCCGTCGCAGTGCTGCTGGGCGTGGTCTTCTGGTGCTATGCCGGCCTGGCCACGGGCCTTTCCTGCCTGCTGTTTCGCTGGGTCTCACGGCACCTGCCGCGCTGGGATCTGTTGAGCTTTCCGGTTTGCATGGTCGTGCTCATGGAGATCTACCCGCTGCTGGTCGGCACCTATTATGCTGAAGCGCAATCGCGATTTCTGCCGGGGCTGCAGGGCGTGGCGCTCCTGGGTGTGCAGGGCATGGACATGCTGATGATGTTGAGCGGAGCCCTGCTATTCACCTTGCTGATCGACCGAGGACGCTCCCAGCGGGTGGGCATGGCGCTCGCAGCCAGCGTATTGCTGGCCTGGTTTGCCTACGGATTCATCAGCTTGCAGGCCTGGGACACGCGAATGCTTGAATGGGATACCCGCCAGATCGGCCTGGTGCAGCCCAACGACGCGGTCACCCTCGCCATACCGGAGCCGCCCAGTGGGTTCAGCCGCGAGTATCCGCCCGAGCTAGCCGCTACAGAGCGTCTGGCCGCTGCCGGTGCCCAACTGGTGATCTGGCCAGAAGCCCGTTACAAGGGTTACTTCGACAAGCCCTCGGTCCGCAACAGTTATGCCTCCGTACTCAACGACCTGGGTATTCCCCTGATTCTGCATGACTCGGAACGTGCCTGGACCAACGGCGACTACACCGATTACAACTCCCTGGTGCATCTGGACGCCCGCGGCGCTCAGGCCGGTGTGTATCGCAAGATGCTGCGCATGCCGCTGGGCGAGTATTTACCCGATTTCTTTCACTTGCCGGGCATCAGCTGGGTAACGCGACGCTTTTTCGGCGACTTTGTGCGCCCCCTGCAGCCAGGGACCGTACACAGGGAATTCAGAATCAACGGCATGCGTCTGTTACCCAAGATCTGTTATGAAGCCGCGTTCCCGAGTTTTGTCGCAGAATCAGTGGGCAGCAACGGGGCGGGCAAGGTGCTGCTTTTCGTCTCCCAGGACAACTGGTTCGGTGAGACTGCCCAGCCATTTCAGCATGCGTCCATGTCCGTGGTGCGCGGTGTCGAAAACCGCTTGCCGATGATCCACCTGATCAACAACGGCCCCTCGGTGGTTTCTGCACCCAACGGACGCATCACCGCACGCACCCAGGCCTTCGCCCAATCGGAAATCGTCGCCTCCATGCCATTCTCAGCTACCTCCGGCGGGAGTTTCTACAGCCGTAACCCGCAGATTGTGCGCTATCTGCAGTATGGGATTCTGGCTATGCTGGCGCTGATGATTCTAATCAGACGCAAGGGGCTGGCGCCGAGCACGACCTCAAAGGAAGACAGGTAATGATACTCAACAAGATAAGAAAGCTGTTCTCAGGCAGCCTCTACGTGCGAATCAGCGAGGAGCGGCTGCAAGTCCACCACCTGGAAAACGGCCTGGTGTTTGATCAGCGGCCCTTCATCGCCCTGGATGCCTCCAACCCGCGCAAGGTAACCGTCAAGGCGATCGGTGATGAGGCCTATGCCCTGAAATCGGACAGCCGGTTTACCGTCTCTAATCCCTTTGCCCATCCGCGGATGCTGGTAAGCAACTTCGGTAACGCCGAAAGGGTGCTTACCCACGCCATACGAGCAGTGCATTCTGCACAATTCATCGCCCCCAGCCCGCTCGTGGTTATGCACCCTCTGGAAAAACTCGAGGGAGGGCTGACAGAGATCGAGTGTCGTGTATTCCGTGAGCTCGCGCTGGGCGCAGGTTCGAGGGAGGTGCGGCTACACGTGGGCGATGAGCTATCGGTCAAGCATTTTGCCTGGGACCAGATCTGCGAGCCCGGCGGACGTTAGGCAACATCCGGGAGCGATTCAGGCAGCAGGTGACCCTGTTACATTTCGCCATCGCGCATCACTTTAAGTTCTGAGTCACCTTGGGCAAAGCCGCGCTCCAGTTTGGTTTTAAGCAGCAAATCGGTACGTGAGTCTGCGTGGTGCAAGGCTTCTTCCATGCTGATCGCGTCAGCTTCCAGCAGCTCAAACAGGTGCTGATCAAATGTCTGCAGGCCCTGTTCGCGGCTACGGGCCATGGCCGAGCGGATTTCCCCAAGCTCATCACGGGAAATGAGATCGACAATGTATGGCGTGCGCAGCAACAGCTCCACGGCGGGCAATCTCTTTTTATGCTTGCCGCGCAGCAGCCGCTGGCCAATAACTGCGGCCAGGTTCATGGAGATATCACCCAGCACCTGCTGACGATTGTCATTCGGGAACATGTTGATCATGCGTTCGATAGCCTGGACGGTATTGGTGGCATGCAACGTCGCCAATACCAGGTGTCCGGTTTCGCTGTAGTGCAGGGCGTGTTGCATGGTGTCGCGATCACGGATCTCGCCAATCATGATGACGTCGGGTGACTCACGCAGCACGTTGCGCAATGCCTCCGAGAAGCTGGCTGTATCGAGGCCCACCTCGCGCTGATTAACAATCGAAAGCTTGTGGTGGTGCAGGAACTCAACCGGGTCTTCAATACAGATAATGTGGCCGGTCTGATGCGTATTGCGATAGTCGATCATCGACGCCAGGGTTGTTGATTTGCCCGAGCCGGCCGCGCCCACTACCAGCACCAATCCACGGTCTAGCTCCACCAATTCCCGAAGCTTCAGCGGTAAGCCAAGCTCATCGATACCGGGTATCACGCTGTTTATATGGCGTATCACCATGGCAACTTCGCCACGCTGATAGAAAGCATTGATGCGAAAGCGCCCGGAGCCGGGGACCCCGATACCCAGATTCATTTCCAGGGTGCGCTCGAACTCGGAAACCTGTTTCTGGTTCATCAGCTGATAGGCCAATTGCTTCACCGCGCCGTTTTCCAACGCGGGACCTTCCAGGGCCACGACCACGCCGTCGCGCTTTAAATTGACGGGCGCGCCAACGCTGAAATACAGGTCAGAGCCGCCCTGTTCAACCATCGAATGCAAAAAGCTGAAAACATCCATAACCTTCCTTAGAAATCACCCGTTCAAAATCGTCAAACGTAGCAGTACGTTAAAGCATAGCCTGAATCAGAGTTAACGCAGAGCTAAAGCTGGTGACAGCCAGGTGTGGTGACTTGATAATCCCGGGCACTGAATTTGTTACCCTGTACCTGCATTCAAGTGAGGACGTGATCCTCCCGTACTTTCCGACAACAACAGAGGTACCGCATGATCTGGACTGTTTATTTATCCGGTGAGATCCATACCGACTGGCGTGATCAGGTTCAAGCCGGGGCAGAGGCCGCCGGGTTGCCAGTGGAGTTCACCGCTCCTGTCACTCACCACGAATCCAGCGACGCAGCTGGCGATATGCTGGGCAAGCCAGAGGTGCCGTTCTGGCGCGATCACCAGTCCGCCAAGGTCAACAGTATTCGTACCAAGACGCTGCTGGAACAGTGTGATGTGGCGGTGATCCGCTTCGGTGACAAGTACAAGCAGTGGAACGCTGCCTTCGATGCAGGCTACTGCGCCGCCATGGGTACGCCCTACATAACGCTGCATGATGCCGATATCATTCACCCCCTGAAGGAAGTAGATGCAGCGGCCATGGCCTGGGCGCAAACGCCTGAACAGGTGGTCGAGGTATTGAAGTACGTTACGTCAGCTAGATAGCGACTCGACTCCGATCACCCGGTAATCCTGTAGGTCGAGGGTCTGCTCGCAACGTCGCAGTCAAGCCCTCAATCCTCCCAACGCTCGTCACGCCGGGTAATACAGGCAGCCAACAGCTCCTCCAGTGATGCCTGCAATTGCTGCATGAATAGATTGCTGTCCTCACCCGGCAGCAAGGCCTCACCAATGGCCACATCGCAGTTGAACGGCACCAGCATGGACTCGCCCTTGGGCAGAGCGCGACCAAGGCCGTGCATGGCGATGGGGGTGACGGTCGTGCCGGGGTGGCTGCGTGCGAGGTGATAGATGCCTTTGCGCAGCGGCTGCAGTTGTTCGGCTTCGCCGCGGCTGCCTTCGGGGAATAGCAGCAGTATCTCGTCATTGGCGAGCGCTTGTTGGCACAGGTCAAACACCTTCTCCTTGTCGACCTGGCTCTGCCGGTCGAGCGGGATGATGCCGATCACGTTGAGTGACAGCCAACTGGTGAAGCGGTTTCGCAGAAAGTAGTCCGCGGCCGCTACGGGGCGCACGCGGTGTAGCTGGCTGAGCGGGTAGAGTGCCATAAGCACCAGGGTATCAAGATGGCTGTTGTGGTTGGCTGCGAGGATTGCCGGACCGCGCACAGGTAGGCGCTGCGCGGAATACATGTTGAGGCCCAGCAGCAGATAGACCACCGGTTTGACTATCAGTAGAAAAAATAGCCGCTTGGGCAGACGTTGAAAGAACGACATGGTGGCCTCAGTAGCTGGTGTAAACGAGGAAGTGGAAGAACAGCGGCGCGGTGTACATCAGGCTGTCGATACGATCGAGAATGCCGCCATGGCCGGGAATCAGCTGGCTGGTGTCCTTGATGCGCAGGTCACGCTTGACCGCAGAGATGGTCAGGTCGCCAACAAAGCCGGCGATGCCGATCAGCAAACCGGCCCCCAGGCCCAGCCAGAAGCTCAGCGGCGTCAGCCAGGGAGCCAGCAGACCGCCGAGCAGCGTGGTGGTGGCAACGCCACCCAGAAAGCCAGCCCAGGTCTTGTTGGGGCTGATGGTCGGCACGATCTTGCGCTCGCCAAACTTCTTGCCCCAGATGTACTGCGCCACATCGTTGAACTGGGTAAGAAATACCAGATACAGCACCAGCCCCACGCCGCCGCCCGAGGCGTTCTGGTCTGCTGGCAGCACAAGCAGGTAAGCCACGTGGCTGATGGCAAACACCGTGGTCATGATCGCCCATTGATAGGAGCCCACCGCACGTATAAAGCCCTTGGTTTCGCCCAGCATCAGCAAGCCAAAGGGGATCAGCAGGAACAGGTACACCGGAATAAAGACGATGAACATGCGGTACCAGTCAATCGCGATCCAGTAGTACTGCAGCGGCACCATCAGGTAGAGCGCGAGGATCAGGCGACGGTCGCTGATGCGCACCGGCAGAATCGAGAAGATTTCCCGCAGCGCGATAAAGCTCAATATCGCGAAGAAGATCAACGAGGCTGTCTGGCCGATCATCAGAGCCGTAAAGACCACCGCGACCATGACCCACCATGAGTTGATGCGTTGCTTGAGCTCCAGGTGCGCTTCAGGGCTGAGACGCGAGCGCAGACGCCACTGGGTAATCGAGGCCACCACCAGCATGGCCAGTACCACCAGCATGGCCACCAGCGCACTGGGGGTGAGATCGAGCATAAAGGCTAGGCCGAGATCCATGTCAGTTGGCTCCACGTTGTTGCAGGCGCATATAGGCGCCAATCAGGCGGCGCATCGCAGTCACCGCGCTACCCACCACAAGCAAAATCAGGCTGATCCAGAGCACCATGCCGTAGTGCCCCCAGAAAATCTCCAGGGCAGAAATCACCGCGGCCACGGTAATCAGCGCCATGCGCTGCTGTTTGGCCATGGGTCCGCGAAAGTCCGCCGGCAGCCCCAGGGAGACGCCCAGAACGCGAATGTAGGCTGTCATCACCGCCAACAGGGCGCCGAGCCAGGCCAGCCACATGGCGCTGGGGTAATCCGGCAGCGCGAAACCGCAGGCCACGATCAGCAGTGGATCGGCAATACGGTCCGGCACGTCATTGAACAGCTCACCCGCCGGCGTCTGCTTGCCGCCTTCCATCGCCACCATGCCATCGAACAGATTGCACAGCAGGCGCAATTGAATCAGCAGGGCTGCGGCCACAAACCACATTGACCGCTCACCCGCCAGCGTCTGCCCGGTCATCACCAGCGCAGCGCAGCCGCCCAGGGCAAACACCACACTGAGAACCGAGATCTGATTGGGTGTGACGCTGCGGCGGCTCAGCCAGCCAGCGAAGCGGCGCGTCAGTTGCTGGTCACGAATTTTCAGGGGGCGTCGGTTATTTAAGTCAGTCATGGGCTTGCTGCTCCGAGCTGGCGGCATCGCGCGCCAGGGAAAAGGTGAGATACAGGCAATAGGCAAAAGCCAGGCCGCTGGGCGGCAAGATGGTGGTCCAGAGCGCTGGAGTAGCATTGGCGGTATGTGCCAGCCAGAGTGCGCTGAAACTGACTGAGACGATCAGCAGTGGTGGCGCCGCGATACGTAGAACGGGGCCGGGCAAGCGGACGAACAGGGCATTGACGCAAACGGCCATGACCAGGGTAATGATGGCGCTGGCACAGCCCTGCAGCAGACCGGCGAACAATGCTTCGCGGTGACCGGCAGACCAGTTGGCCAGTAGGGCCCAACCACCCCAGAGTATGAAGGCCAGCGCCGCTGCCAACAGGCGACCGGGAGCCAGGGCGCTCATTGCGCCTGGCCAGTTGCGCAGGGCAGGGGGCGATGCGGAAAAAGCAAAACGTGTTGTGCTGGCAAATAAGCCATGCCCTGAAATCCTGTTCGATCGGCAATAAAGAGCGGCAGCTTAACGCAAATACAGATCCACACACGAGTACACGCTGCTCAGCCTGTGACCGGCGTCATGTGTTGTATTCTGTGTGCCTTACAGGAATCTCTACTAGACCAGCAAAGGATCAGAACCTTTAATGTGCATCTAGCTCATCATTACCACCGACTACCAGGAAAATGCCATGAAGGCTCATGTTGGAATAGCTATTGTTGTTCTGGCCCTCTCAGGTTGTGCAGCTCCGGATAATCCGAAGCCACAACCAGCGATGCCATTGGATATGACCGCGAGCACGGTAAGTCCGGTCTATCGAGCTGAGGTAAGGGTCATCAATGGAAAATATGTTTTGTTCAGGCAGGCCCCGGGCAGCCGTGCACTCGTAAGACTTCTAGAGTCGCCCCGAATGATTGACTCTGCTGAGGTATCGCCTGACGGAAAATTTACAACTTACATCTCCTACGAAGATATTGGCCCCAAGCTGTTTGTGCAGAACAACTTCGCGGGAAGAAGAGGTTCATGTGTACTGAATAACAAGAACATAAAAGCCATTTTTTCCGAGGATAGCCGAGGACTTGAGGTCACAAGTGAAGGCAAGAGTTACCAAGTCCCCCTGGACGACTCGCCCTTCGCAAAAGTCGTTTTTAGCGCGCAGGATCTCCCGGTTTGTGCGACTGATTCATGAGCATTTTGCCACCGGTAATATCTCCATGCTCACCCAGCTTTCAAGGCCGCAAGCCTACTTCCACTCGCTGGTTTTGCCTGGCGATGGCGTTCCAGTCGCCTGCCAAAAGATAACTGTCGACTATCGGATAGTCGCTACGCGGGTTGTTGCTGTCTGCCAGGCTGACTACCAGCCGAACTGGGCTGCCCTCGATCAAGGGAGTGCGACTGGCAAAGCTGGCGAAAGCGGCGGACTTGAGTTGGCCACTGCGTTGCAGTCTGATGGCCTCACTGGCAAAGCCGGTGCAGGCAGCAACTGGCAAAGAATCCGGTGCCAGGACCAGATTGCCCTGCTCGTCTTCGATCATGCAGAAGCTGCCGGCATGGGCGGTCAGATGAATGCTGCCCTGAAAGCCCCCCTGGTGCAGCATCTGCACCAGTTCGTTGATCGCGTTCAGACGCTGATCGTCGAAGGGAATGGCTCCTGGAGGAAAAAGACCTTCACGATTCAGTGACCACTCCACCGCCTTGAGCAGTGACGCATGTTCCTGGTCGCCACGACTGCGTTGCTGTGCAAGGGCCGCGAGCAGCAGTTGGCTTGGTGCAGGGGCAGTGCGTGCCTCACCAGCAACCGTCGGGGTCGCAGCCGCTGAGTCTGTATCATCGACGAGCAACAGATTTTGGCCGCCTAGCACCAATGCGGCGCCCAGCACCATTCCGCCCACAACAGCCGGCCAGCGCCGGGGTGGGGCGGGAGCCTCGGGTTCACGCACCTCTTCCAGTAAGCTGCTCATGGCCGAGTGGATGCTGGTATGCAGGCGCCTGCTCTGGGCCTCCAGGTGCGTTTGCAGCAGTTCGATCATGTGATCGTCTGTGGCTTCACGCGCCAGCGCGGCGATTTCTCTGGCTGGGCTGAAAGGTTGCGCATCGCGGGCGGGCTGGGTTGTGTTGTCCGGAGTGGGATCGAGCAGATGCAATGATCTGAGTTTGGCCACAAGATCCACGGACTGCACTTCCTTGGGCAACACGCCCACGGCGCCAAGCGCACGGGCCTGGCCCAGATACAGTTCGCCGCCTTCCTTGGAGGTGTACATCATGATCGGAATCAGTGCCGTGGCCGGATTGGCCTTGATGATGCGCACCGCCTCGAAACCATCCATGCCGGGCATCATGTGGTCCATGAAGATAGCGTGGGGCTTGTCGTGCAGCAGATACTCAAGCGCTTCCTCAGCCGATGCGGCCTCGTCCACTGCGATGCCGTGCTTGATCAGCTGGCGCTTGAGCACCAGGCGCGCCGAGCGTGAATCGTCTACGACGAGAGCGCGTTTAACGCCCATGGGGATTCCGGAGTCTGTCTAACATTGTGCCATCTGCGTTCTGTTATTTTGATTTTGGTCAGCATGATGGCTGGTCGAGGACGACCCTATGCTAGTAAGGGATTAAGACTAAAAAGAGGGCTGCAATCTATAGCCCATATGGGCTAGAGCAGGGCTGGCCGCCTGCTTCAGTAGCCAGCTGCCAGCTTTACTGCCGCACTCGTTTCACCGTCTCCGAAGGCTTTTCTCCAAATAACGCCTTGTAATCCAGCGCGAACTGTCCCGGATGCCAAAAGCCCCAGCTGGCGGCTATGACGGCAATCGAGCCGTCCTGCTGCGGCATACTCAAAGCGCGCCGCACCTGATTGAGCCGCGCGGTGCGCAGGAATTTCAGCGGGCTGATACCCAGGATACTTTCGAAGCTGTATTGCAGGGTGCGGCGGCTTACATGCGCCAGTTCGCAGAGGTCAGTCACCGTTACCAGGGTGTCCGGGTTGGCAGCAATATGCGCCTTGACCTTGTCGACCACCTGTTTGCGGTGGTTAAAACTCGGCGCGGTGTCGGTATGTGTTCGGTTTTCAGTGAACAGATCAAGCAGAGCGTTGGTTACCAGATCCTGCTGTATCTGGACGTTCAGACTTTTGTTGTGAATGACCATCTGTTCCAGTAGATAGCGCAGCTGATCCAACTGCTGCTGAGCTACAGCGAGACGAGGCGACTGCTCCAGACTGGCGAGATCGAGCATGCGACCTTCACGCTCAGCGGCGCCAAGCAGAATATCTGCTTTCACCACGATGCCGAAGATGTCAAAGGCGTTTGGCGTCATCAGTTCAAAGTCGCAATCACCGGGGCGGCACATCAGTTGATTGCTGTCCACTGACAGGCCGTTGATCCTGCAGTCCGCTGGTTGAGCGGGTATGCCCAGCCACACGGAATCCTTCCAGACATTGCACTGTTGCCGAAGGGCGCGGTTGGTGTGCTCCTTGAATAGCTGAAAGCCATCCAGCGTGACTTCGTCTATGCGCCCATAGAAACGCCCGTCGCCCAATTGGTCGTATTCCTGCTGCCAATTGGTCAGGTTGTGGGCATGCTCGTCCGCATCCTGCGCCTCGCTGGTGCTTCTTGCTGGTGCATGCTGTGCTGAAGGTGGTTGCATGGCTGTGCGTCTTTGCCCTTGCTTTGCAGATCAAATGCAGCGGAAGTGTTATGCCCACTTTGCAAGGCACTGAATTAAATAGGAAAAACAGATTTGCCAAAACTTGATAGTCCGCTGGAACGGTCGTCGCAAGCATAAGCGTAATTAATTGCTGACGTTGTGCGACGTTGCTGAATTTTAGCAGCAATATCCGTGCCTGAGATAAGACTATGAGCCAAAAATACCGATACGTACTGGGTAGTAAAACCTATCAATTTCGTGATCTGGCCGACCTGATGGCCAAGGCTACACCGTCACGCTCTGGTGACCGCCTGGCCGGTGTGATTGCCCTGTCTGCTGAAGAGCGTGCCGTGGCACAGATGACACTCGCCGATGTGCCACTCAAGACCTTTCTGAGTGAGGCGTTGGTGCCCTATGAACAGGACGAGATCACCCGCCTGATCATCGACGAGCATGATGCACTGGCGTTCGCGCCAATTGCCCACCTGACTGTCGGAGATTTTCGTAACTTTTTGCTGAGTGACCACGCAACCACTGAGGTTTTGCGTTCTCTGCGAGCCGGTATCACCCCGGAGATGGCCGCCGCGGTGAGCAAGATCATGCGCAACCAGGATCTGATCCTGATTGCCAAAAAGTGCCAGGTGACCACCGCCTTTCGCAATACCATCGGGCTGCCTGGACACTTGTCTACCCGTCTGCAACCCAATCATCCCACCGATGACGTGAATGGCATCGCCGCCAGTATTCTGGACGGGCTGCTGTATGGCAGCGGAGACGCGGTGATCGGCATCAATCCGGCTACCGACAACGTGGACCAGGCCATCAAGCTGATGCGGTTGATGGGCGATATGATCGACAGGTACGAAATTCCTACCCAGTCCTGCGTGCTGACTCACGTGACCAATACCATCGAGTGCATTGAGGCTGGAGCGCCGGTGGATCTGGTTTTCCAGTCGATTGGCGGTACCGAGGCGACCAACAGCAGCTTCGGCTTCAACCTCAATACCCTGGCCGAAGCACAGGAGGCCGCCTTGAGTCTCAAGCGTGGCAGTGTCGGCAATAACGTCATGTACTTTGAGACCGGGCAGGGTAGTGCACTATCAGCCAACGCTCATCATGGTCTCGATCAGCAAACCTGTGAGGCCCGCGCCTATGCGGTCGCACGCAAGTTCAGCCCGTTACTGATCAATACTGTGGTCGGCTTTATTGGTCCCGAGTACCTGTTTGACGGCAAGGAAGTCACCCGCGCCGGACTGGAAGACCACTTTTGCGGCAAATTGCTTGGTCTGCCGATGGGCTGTGACGTGTGTTACACCAACCACGCCGAGGCCGATCAGAATGATATGGACAACCTGCTGACCCTGCTGGGCGTAGCAGGCTGCTCCTTCGTCATGGGCATCCCCGGCTCGGACGACATCATGCTCAATTACCAGACCACGTCCTTTCATGATGCGCTCTATGTGCGCCGGGTACTCGGGGCGCGTCCCGCGCCGGAGTTCGAGCAATGGCTGGTGCGCATGCAGATCCTGCGTGATGCCGACAATCACATTCTCCACGAGAGCCTGCCGGAGCCCTTTGCCCGTGCGCTCAAGACGCTGCCTGGAGGTCGCTCATGAGCGAGTCAGATCACTCACATCGGCAACTGGGTAACGTTATAGATAACCCCTGGCGGCGTCTGCGTGAGTTCACCGATGCGCGCATAGGCCTGGGCCGCGCCGGTATCAGCCTACCGACCAGTGAACTGCTGGCTTTTCAGTTGAGCCATGCGCAAGCGCGTGACGCAGTGCATTTTCCCCTGGATGTAAGTGCATTGCGCGCGGAGCTGCAGGCACTACAGGGCATGTCCGCAGACACGCCATTGCTGCATCTGCTTAGTCAGGCCACTGACCGGGTGACCTACCTGCAACGCCCCGATCTGGGCCGCAAGCTCGATGACGCCTCACGTCAGCAGGTGGTGGCCTTGCCTGCTGCTGCCAATGCAACGCCCAGCGATCTGGCCATCGTCATTGTGGACGGCCTGTCCTCACTGGCGGTTCAGCAGAACGCCGCTCCGTTTTTGGCTGAACTGCTGCCGCTGCTGCAGAGCCAACAACAGCTCTGGAGCCTGGCACCCCTCACCGTGGTCGAGCAAGGTCGCGTGGCCATTGGTGATGACATAGGCGAGCTGATCAATGCGCGCATGGTGCTGCTGTTGATTGGTGAGCGACCGGGTCTCAGTTCGCCAGACAGTCTGGGTCTGTATCTGACCTGGAACCCTCGCTCAGGTCTTAACGATGCCGCACGTAACTGCATTTCCAATGTACGACCTGCAGGGCTGGCCTATGCCGAGGCAGCACGCCGCGTGGTCTATCTGATGAACGAAGCACGACGTTTGCAGCTCAGTGGCGTGAATTTGAAGGACCGCACCAGGGATTCTGTTTTAGAACAAGACGGCAAAAGCAGTCATTTTCTGATTGCTGATCAAGCCACTGCACCCAAGTAAAACGACTTAAAACACATCAGATTTTAAACTTGAGAAGTAGGGGATTCATCATGACGACAGACAACCAGGCATATCTTGCCAAACGGCAACTCAAGCGCGGGACGGCAGGCTGGATTTTGCTGGCGGGACTGGGCGTGTCCTATGTTATTTCCGGCGATTTTGCCGGCTGGAACTTTGGAATAGCCGAAGCGGGATGGGGTGGTTTCGCCATCGCAGCGGTATTGATGGCGTTGATGTACTTCACTTTGGTGTTGTCGCTGGCAGAAATGTCGGCAGCGATTCCAACGGCTGGCGGTGGCTATAGCTTTGCCCGTCAGGCCATGGGTCCGACCGGTGGATTTATCACGGGTCTCGCTGTTCTTATCGAGTACGCACTGGCACCGGCGGCTATCGTCATTTTTATTGGCGCGGCGGTGGAGTCCCTGCTCGGTTTCAACGGACCCTGGGTTTATGCCGTCTTCTACCTGATCTTTGTTGGCATTCATCTGGCAGGCGTGGGTGAGGCGCTTAAGGTGATGATGATCATCAGCGGTCTGGCAGTTTTTGCCATTGTTGCGACTGGCATAGCGCTCGTTATGCACTTTGATGTGGCCAACCTGTTTGACATTGCCGTCACCGATGCCGCCGGCGCCAGTACCATGCTGCCGCTGGGTTGGTATGGCGTGTGGGCTGCACTGCCCTTTGCCATGTGGTTGTTTCTGGCGGTAGAAGGCGTACCGCTGGCGGCTGAGGAAGCCAAGGATCCGGCTAAAGACGTACCCAAAGGTATCATCGGTGCCATGGTCTTTCTGCTGTTCACTGCCTTGCTGGTGGTGGTGCTGGTGCCGGCTGCAGCCGGTGCCAAGGCGATGGGTGAGAGTGCCGTGCCCCTGGTCGATGCCTTGAATGCGACGGGTAACAACAGCCTTGCGACGCTGGTTAACATATTGGGCCTGGCCGGGTTAGTGGCTTCCTTCTTCTCGATCATCTATGGCTACAGCCGTTTGGTTTTTGCCCTGTCGCGGGCGGGTTATTTGCCCAAGAGCTTGTCATTGACGACTTCTCGCAAAGTGCCAGCCCGAGCGCTGATCATACCGGGCGTATTTGGCTTTCTGGCCTCACTAAGCGGGGAGGGCGATCTCATGCTGGCTATGGCGGTGGTTGGTGCGACGGTATCCTATGCCTTGATGGCGCTCAGTCATATTCTGCTGCGTATCAAGCAACCGGACCTCGTGCGGCCCTACAAGACCCCCGGTGGCATGCTGACCTCTGGCATTGCCCTGGTACTGGCGTTGGTCGCTCTGACCGGCGTGTATGCCTTTGACCCGCGTGCCTTCTTCTACACCATGGTGCTCTTTGCCATTGGCGCAGCTTACTACTTCGGCTACAGCCGCAAGCATCTGGTGGCCAAGTCAGCGGATGAAGAGTTCGCCATGCTGGTCGACGCAGAGGCTGAGTTGGCAACGCCAGTCTGATAAATCACTAGTACGCGTTAATGTAAAAAAGGCTGCCGTTTTGGCAGCCTTTTTTATTCACTTGTGCACCAGCAATGACAAAGAACCGGTACTTGGTTGTTGACCCCATCGATCAGCATTTACGCAATGGCGGCGATCGCGAATATGCCGAGGTTAACGGGGTAGGCAGATATTTTTCATGGAGGAGATATCTATTTGCGTGTCTTCCGTGGTGGAATAGCTAATGAGCCAAACGGCATCTATCCTCTCCAAACCTCTCAGGCATCTCTGTTCCTAGAAGGATAAAAATGAACCAATCAACCATGTGGGTTCGTCGCGGTATGTGGGTGGCTGTCTGTCTCGTGGCTATGGGGTTGTCCGGGTGCAAAATCGGGAGCAGCAGCGCGGACACGCCTGCCCAGGAAGACGTCGAGTTCGTGCCTGCCGCGGACGATTTTCGCCCCGCATTCGTCCTGGCTACTGACGATGCTCCCGTGCTGAGCTCAAGCTTTCGGCAGACCATGAGCTTGCAGAGCTCGGCGAGCACGGCTTCGTCAAGTGGATGGACGCCGCAGCAGTTCCTGGACGCCTACAACGTCAATTCCGTTGTTACACCGGACAACAAGCCTCGAGGATATGGAATCAAAATAGCCATCATCACGGCGTACCACTACCCGAACCTGCAGGCCGATCTGAATACCTGGGCGAGGAAATTCAATCAGACACCGATCACCTTGAACATCATCAACCAGGCCGGCAACCGCATGAATAGCGACTGGGCTATACAGAGTAATCTCGCTGTTCAGATGGTCAATGCCGTGAGCCCGGGGGCGACTGTTTATGTCATTGAAGCTAGAACGACCAATCAGAATGATATAAAAATCGCGATACAAACCGCCGTCAGCTTGGGTGTAAACATTGTCTCGATGCCATTTGGCGCCCCTGAGTTCCCTACGGAAGGCTCCTCGGCTAAATTGTTTGCCAATACTCAAATTACGTGGATCACGGCTTCGGGCACCGGCGCTGCGCCGACCTTTCCGGCCACTTCTCCGGACGTCATCGCGGTTGGGGGCACGTCAGCCAGTTTGTCATCCAGTTCGGCACTCTCGCTTGAGACCGCCTGGGTTGATTCATCGGCGGGTATATCAGTCTATGAAAGAATGCCCAGCTACCAGATGATTCCAGCCGTCCAGAATGCCAACACCACTGCGTTCCGGTCGATGCCGGACGTGGTTTTTAACGCCGATCCGTCCAGCGGAGCCCAGGTCTATGTATCGATAGCCGGAGGGTGGTTGGTTGTAGGCGGCAACGCGGTACCGACGGCATTCTTTACGGGCGCGGTTGCCATAGCCAATCAGTTCAGGAAATCCGCTAACAAGCCTATGTTGTCCTCGATCCACACCTCCTCCAAGCCGCTTCAGAAGAGCCTCTACGCACTGATGCCTACAAACGGAGGGCCCAGCAATTCCAACGTCCTCAACGACGTTGTGGATGGCTACGCCGGAGAAGGATCCTATCCGGCAGGCCCCGGCTACGATATCGCCACAGGCCTGGGCTCGTTGGATGTGAACCAGTTTGTTAACTACATGGTCAACCAGTAGCAGTAGCCAGCGCGCGGGAACGCCCGACGGTACTCCCGGCCAGTGAACCTACACAGATAACCGGGCCAGCCAGACACAAAAGAGCCCGCCAAGGGGGCGGGCTCTAATGCAAACGCACGGGGCACTAACTAAGTGCCCCGTCGCGCTTTACTCTACCGAAGAGCGCGGTGCTACACGCTGATCGTCGTCGGAAATGGTTACTTCTACCCGACGATTCTGCGACCGGCTTGATGCCGAATCGTTGCTGGCAACAGGGTATTGCTCGCCATAGCCGACGACCTGAATGCGCCTGGAGTCAACACCAGCACGAACCAAAGCACGTTGCACTGACTCGGCGCGGCGCTGGGACAGTTGCTGGTTGTAGGAGTCGGCGCCGGTGCTGTCGGTATAGCCCTCAACCACAAGCTGACGCTCGGGATTGTCATTCAGGAAGCTGGCAAGCTTCTGCACATCGCGTACGCCTGAAGGCTTGAGCTCGGACTTGTCGACGTCGAACAGCACGTCACCCAGGGTAACGAGCGTACCGCGCTCGGTCTGCTTGGCCTCGAGCTCATTCTGTAACTTGCGAATCTGCTGCTCACGTGCCGCCAACTCCTGCTTACTCAGCTGAAGCTGCTGCTTGCTTGATTGCAGTTGTTGCTCACGTGCCGACAGCTGAGCTTCAGCGCGCTTGGCAGCGGATTGCTCCAGCTCCTTCTCTGCAGACCGCAAAGCGATAGTCTGCTCAGCCAGCTCGATGCGGCGCTGGGCAACGTAAGAGAGTTGGTCCACGCGCTCCTCGTCACCGTTCTCGTAGGCCTGGCTGGCCTTGTCCAGAGCCTGACCAGCATCTTCTGTCTCAAGTGCGGCCATCTGGCTGGCGCGGGGATCACTTTGCAGTTGGGCATATTGAGCCTCAGCCTGCTGCAGATTGCTGTTGGGCTGCGAAGCGCAGGCAGACAGGCCGATGGCCGCAGCGAGTGCGGTGGAGATAGTCGTTAATTTATTCATAACAGGTAATCCTTGGCTGAAGGCAATAGGGAAGGGGACGTCTTGATCACTCGGTGGTGCGCATACCTTCTTCGCGCAACTCCTCTATCCCCTGGTTGGCATCCTTCAGGGCCTTTTGCGTCTTGGCTGTCCGCGCCTTGCGTTCGGCAACGCGAGCATCCCACTCGGCCTGCTCAGCGAGTACGCGTGCTTCGTCATAGTTCTCTTCCTGCATTGCCATTTCGGCCTGCTTGAACTTTTCACGTGCAGAACGCATTTCCACCGGAGAGTACTCGGTAGCCTCAGCACTTACAGCGCTATTCACGGCTGATTCGGTCAGAGCGAACTGAGCTGTCGGGGGGTTACCCGCGCAACCGGCTAACAGCAGACCACCCAACGCAACGGCTGCCAGCTGGGGCAGTCGAAAACGCGATAGGGGGCTCTTGGTGGTTTTCATGTTCATGGTCAGTCTCCAATGGAAATCTTGCCTGGCGGATCAGAACTGCAGCCGCGGGCTTTTTTTGATTCATAGCCGGATCACCCGCTTTTAGAGCGGGCTTGTACAAATTTCCGGCACAAGAGCTGACCCCGTTGTTCGGCAATCGTTCAAGTTCATATGCCCGAGCTGACGATTTAGGAAGCCCACTGCCATTACCTGGGACTGCCCAGGGTTGCCCAGAACCGGTCAATTATTCCCAGCTGTTATCGCCTCTTTTCAGGTCACGCCGTGGTGGTTTTTGCGCACAGGAAGGTTTACCTTTGAGACAAGGCATTAAGCCACGCTCAGGAGCCCATGGATGGCGCGCAAACGTAGTTCATCATTCGAAGATGTTGTGGTCGTTCTGTCCCGTCTGCCCTGGTGGGCGAGCCTGCTCATCGGCGTCGTTAGTTGGTGGATTCTGAACCCCGTGGCCAACAGGCCCGTCGTTGTGCCTGCCGGTGTACAAATGCACGACATGTCCGGCGTGATGCTCAGCCAACTATGGCAAACCTTCGCCATGTTCGGCCGCTACCTTATCCCCCTCTTATGTGTTTTCGGCGCCATCGGCTCCGTGTTCGGCCGGCAGCGCCGTAAAAAGCTCCTCAACGACGTCAAAACAGCTACCCAGCCCGGCAAAACCATTGATGGCCTCAGTTGGCAGCAGTTCGAGCTGCTGATAGGCGAGACCTTTCGGCGAAAGGGCTACAGCATCACCGAAACCGGCGGCAAAGGCGCGGACGGTGGTATTGATCTGATTCTGCGCAAGGGTGGGGAAAAATACCTGGTGCAGTGCAAGCATTGGCGCTCGCTCAAGGTGGGCGTGCCCGTAGTACGCGAGTTCTTTGGGGCCATGGCCGCCGAGGGGGCGGCCGGTGGCTACGTGGTGACCTCAGGCCAATTCACCAGCGAAGCAAAAGCCTTCGCCAGCGGCCGGAATATTGAGTTGATTGATGGTGCTGGACTTAAAGGCTGGATAGCGCAGCAACGCACTACCAGAACAGCAACAGTGGAAATAAAACCGCCGTTAGTAGTGCCGACCATGACGCCCGTCGCCAACCAGGAGCCGGTTTGCCCAGTGTGCAGCGCAGCCATGGTCAGGCGACTGGCCAAGCGTGGCGTTAATGCGGGTAACGCTTTTTGGGGCTGTTCCCGGTATCCAGGTTGCAAGGGGACGGTAAGCGGTTGAAGTTAGATGAGCGAAGAAATGCTCATCTGAATCCCATTGCGGGAACCACAATACAATGCAGAAGTGGAAGTCATATGAAAAATGAAGGCCAACTAATATATCCGTTTGAAATTTCATGTTTTAGGAAAGCTCAGCTTAGCCATGAGGTGAAGCGGAGTGCTTTGCTCGATACAATCGAGCTTAAATTTGAAACCGGTTCAAAAATAGTAATTGTGAACGGTGATGAAGGGATGGGGAAGTCAACCCTACTCAGCCAGTTTGCTGAAAGGCATATAGAGAAAACAATTGGCATATTTATAGATGTGATTAATAAGCAGTCATATGCCGAAGATAATATCATCACGGATATCTATAGGCAGATATATTTTTATGTAAATGGGTATGAAGCAAATATTAATCACGATGTTGAAATAAAGTCTCTAAGCAAGCTTATGTATAATCTCGACGCATCGCTAAAGAGGAGCGGAGCGAAAGCATTTATCGTTATTGATGGGCTGACCGAGATACCTTCTCAAGACCAATATATAGTAAAAACAATAATTGACTTAATGCCTTTGGCTGCTAGTTCTATAAGATTTCTTTTCTCTGCAGGTAACGACATACTAGAAAAAAGTCTTAGAAAAACACAGTTCACAAAGATAGAAATATTATTGTTTAATGAACACGAGGCCGCAGAACTACTACCTGATCTAAGCTTGCAACAAATTCGAGATATTATGGGGGTGTTTAAGGGTATTCCTGCAAGTCTGGAAACAATACGAAGACTGGTCCAAGATGGAATGCCTCCAGAACAGATTCTGCAAGAATATAGTTCTGGATCGCCTAATGTTGATCTATTCGAAGCGGAATGGAATAGATGTCAAGATATATTAGATAAGAATGAGACGCTGATGGGGCTGCTTGCCTTTTCAGTCCACCCATTAAAGACTAATCAAGCGGCTGAGATACTAGAGAGAAGTGAAGAGCAAGTGCTGGAAGTGGTTGCAGAGATTGCATTTCTTGAAATCGTAAACGACTCTGTACGATTTGCCTCAAACGGGGTTAAATTATTTGCGCAGTCAAAGCTTAACCATTTAGAAAAGGTGTCTCTAAAAAAAATAGTGTCTAACTACGAGTTGAACGCGAGCGACTCTTCAACAATTATCGAAATCACGTCATATCACGAAAAACTAAACGATTATCCGGCAATTCTGTCACAGTTGTCCAATAATAACATTAAAACCTTGTTTGGAAGCTCGCATAGTATTAATGAAGCTATAAAACAGATAAAAATTGGTAGAACCGCTGCAAAAGAGCTAAATTCGGAATCGGAGATGTTAAGGCTTTCACATGCAGAGTCTGCCTTATCCGGACTAAGAACGCCCTCTCATCTCAGTAGTGAGTTGTTGTGCTACCTGAAGGAAGATGACTACGAATCAGCTGTAGGTCTTGTGTCCGCCTCCAAAATACTTGAAGAAAGGCTGCAGCTCCTTGCGACGATCGCTTCATATCAGAAAAAAAATATGGATAGTGTGGATCCTGAGATTGAACGTAGGGTCCTAGAAGATTACAAAAAAATTGATCCTGTTCATTTAGGTGTTGAGCAAATCACTGATCTCGCAAGTGAGTTGTTCCCTGCGTTTCCAGAAATGGCTTTGGACCTTATAAATAATATCGACCCACTTAGTAAGGGCGGAAGTAATAAAGCAGATTATGCATTCTTTCGTTTATCAATAGAAGCAATAAAAAAAGACGACGGGTCAGTCGACTTGCTAGTCGAAAACATGGAGAGTTTAGAGGAGACAAAGCGCGACGCTTTGAGTATGTTAAGTTTGTTTAAAAAAGGTACTCCAGCCGAGAAAATTATTTCTAGGCTTGAGAAGTTTGAAGAGCCGGGCGATGCAATATATATTTTAAGGAACTGGATAAAGGCTTTTCCTTCTGATGCTGGCGCTTTTAAATTATGTGAGAAAGTGTTGTCACTCATAATATCCACAAGTGACTACCACCCAACAGCTTCGCTTTATGCTGATATTTTTAGGTCTTTAAGGCATATGAGTAAAGTTGAAGGTAAAATAATTTTAGGTAAAATTGAGCCACACTTGCATGATATAAAGAAAACGGGTCCCACTATTGACTATGTGCGATTGATTGCAAACATAATAATTTTTGAAGAGAAGTTTGCGCTCAATGCCTCCCGAGTTCTTGAGCTTTCAGATTTTATAGAAAACAACATTGGTGATGAGTCAATTAAATTGTCAGCAATGACACTCATTTCAGGATTGCAAAGAAAAAGTGAAGCGTTGAAGAAAATTGGATGCTCCACTAAACAAAAAAACGAAATTTTCGAAAAACTGATTAATGAGTCTAGTGATCATATCTATTCTATAAAAGACGCGCTTTCCAGGGAGGCTGCGATATCTATAGATAATGCGTTTAGTTGGGCTGCCAAATTGAATACTCGTGCGCGCAGAGATCTTGCTCAGATGCTGGTAATAAAAAGAGTTTGTAGAGCCAAAACCAGTGCAAGCATAGATCGATTGGCTCAGGAATCCAGGAAAATTAAAACTCCAGCATTCCAGAACGAAGCAGTTTATGCTTTGCTTGAATACTGTAGCACGATGGATGATTTGAGTAAGTCTGATATAGTTCGACTTATAAAGCTCAGAAATAAAATTAGAAATAACTACGTGCTCTGCGAGTTAAATTCGTTATTATTACTTGCTATAGCTAGAACTTCCGTTAATTGTGAGGCGCAAGTTACCAGTATTAAACAGGATCTTAGAAATTCGTGGAAGGGTATAGACGGGGATTGGTTGAGAATTGAAATGGCTTATTCAATACACAATTTACTCTTAAGCAACTACTCAGATATTGCAAAAGAATATCGAAAACTTGCCTTGGACCTTAATGCTATCAGCGCGACCCGAAGCCAAAACATTATTGATACGCAGGTCTATTCTTCAGATCTGGCGATTAGGGCGTTCAAATTTATATGCGACCAAAAACTCGACACCTCGGACCAGCTTAATCAACTGCTAAGCATAATAAATTCTATCTCTGGCTCAATTCCGCGTTTGAAACAGCTGTCTCGGCTGGCTTCAGTCCTTTTTCTTTCCGGAAAGTCGCATGAGTTCAGTAATGTCCTAGAAGAACATCTTTTGCCAGATTTAGACAGACTAGGCGAGCAATATTCAAGAGAGCTCTCGTTGGGATTCTATTGGTCAGCCCCCGTAGTGTTTCTTTACAGTAAAGAGATTTTTGTAAGAAAGCTCCAAGTATTGCAGGACGACACAGAAATTCACGATGAATCTCTGCGCGCAACACAACGATTTCTACTGAATAAATGTATCGCCGGAGACCCGTTTGATCCGGTCAAGAATCACAAGTATAAAATATCATCTAAAGAACTTGAGCAGCATATCTTTATAGCTAAAACACTTAAAGAAGATGGCAAAATCTGGGAGAGTGTAAAAAAAATAATAGATATTATAGTGCGCGCTAACGCCAGCCAAATATACACCCGACCCCAGTTGAACGAAGTGTCGGCAATGCTCGACCACATATTGAGCGAAAGGTTAGGTCATCAGGATTTCATAACACATGAAGGTTATATAATTTGTTGCGAAGCGTACAAGCTGAAATTAAATAATAATAAAATTGAAACTAATTGGATTGCACTGATCAAACGCACTGCCCAAATCCCCTCCCGCTCAGATCAGGTTTTTATTATTGGACAAATTATCGAAGCTATGCCCTCAAGTTTATTGGCTTTGAAGAAGCAGATACTTAAACAAGCTGTTAGTGTTACTGATTCTTTGACTTGCGGTATTGAGAAACTAGCCCGATACGATTATTTAGTGAATATTGGGGTTGAGTTTGATAAGCCTTTTGTAAAGGATTTCGTCAGGCGTGCGGTCCTGATGTCCACTGCCGAAAATACTGAAGATTATGAGTACAGGCGGCGGAGCTTAATTGATACGCTCTATTCTATGGACAAGGATTTTGCCGCTGGTTTATCCGCGGTAGTAGATGGGGATCCAGCTCGGAAACGAATAATTGAAAAAAATATAGAGAAGAAAAAAGCTGAAAAATTGGAGCGTGAGGAATTCGATATTTCTAGTATTGATATAAGAGATCAAAATTTGTCTTCAAAATATCCAACGCTTACCTGGAGCCTTTTGGGGAAGCTTAATGCTGAAAACCATGCTCCAGAAAAAAGAGCTAACTTTTTAAAGTTTGTCGACAATGCAGCGTATTATGATTTTGATAATTCTTACCCATTGTTAAGTTATTATATACATGCTATCGGGCGTCAATGCAGCAACCAAAAAACCACCTCTCAAAAGATGATTCCTATTTTTAACTCTCTTGTAAATGGGGCTGTTCTTTTCTATAATTTGTGTGTTCATGAGGAAAAAGATGCTCCTTCGGCAGATATCAATAACGCTCAGATTGTGTTCGGTGCTGGAGAGATAGCGGAAGTTAAGAGTTTTGTTCAATCTTGGGTTTCAAGTCTTGAGAAAAGCGAGCTGACTGTAATTGACCCATATTTTGATCTAGAGGCTTTTGATTTTATCGCAGAAGCAATTAGTAAAGATCCCAACTTCAATATAACCATTTTGACGAATTATTCAAAAATACGTTCACTCGGCATCACAAGCGAAGGAGGGGCTGCTGATGTAGGCGATGTGTTTCGTTCATACTGGGATACTAATATTTGCTCTGATTCCATGCCGTTTATCAATTTCATATTCTGCGGAGTGCCATCTTTGAATAACGAAATGCCGATCCATGATAGATGGATATTGTCAGGGAAGGAAGGTCTTCATCTTGGAGGCTCCATCAATGGTTTCAATGGTCATAGGATTTCAACGATCTCTAAGTTGCGTCATGAACAGGTTATTGCGGTTATGAATAAAGTTGAAGGTTATCTGAATACTTCTCAAAAGCTGTACAGCCAGGAAAGGATCAAATATCAGTCGTTTTCAATTTAGATCGGAAGCTGGAAGAAATTGGGGTCAGATGAGCATTTCTCTTAATGCTCATCTGACCCCATTTACGTCCAAGGTGGCGAGCCCTTTTTTAGGCAAGACTCAAGGTTTGTCTGGCTCAGGGCAGCACAAGCTTTCCAGACTCGCGGTGCAACTGGCGTAGCCGCGTACCCAGTTCGCTGATATTGAAAAGAAGCTTAGGGTCAAAGAAGCTGAGCGCAATAGCCGAGGGTCAGGTCTTGTTTTTTGCCTAAGCTTTGTCTTTGAATAATCTCGTCAATCTGGCGTGGACCTGCCTACCCGCGAGCCCCAGCGAACAACCCCGTCGTTTTTTAAGATCTAAACAAATTGGGGTCAGATGGGCATTTCTCTTAATTTTCATCTGACCCCATTTACCCGCCATTTACCCGACCGGAAAGCACTACACCCTTTACGTGACCCCATTTACGCTGACTAAGACACAACCTGGTAAATTCTGATAGTTTGCGCTTGGCATTTCGAACCGTCGTGTTGGATATTGGAGTAGCGCATGTCAGTTATTGAGTTGTTAAAAAAACGTATTTCCACTCGTGCGTTTCTCGATTCTCCTGTAGAGCAAGACACGGTCAGGGCGTTACTGGATGCCGCGCGTTGGTCACCCTCCGGCGGCAATGTGCAGCCGTGGAAGGTAATCGTTGTGAGCGGCGAAGCGCGTTCCGAGGTAACTAAACGGGCGACTGCTGCCTTAGCTCGAAATCCACAGGGCGAGGCGGGTGATTATCCGATTTATCCTGAAGGATTACATGAGCCCTATCGCTCGCGTCGATTCCAGATGGGCGAAGACATGTATGCAATTATGGGTATTGCCCGCGAGGACAAGGCTAAACGCTTTCAGGCGCTCGCACGCAATTTCGAGTTTTTCGGTGCTCCGGTGGGCATTTTTATGGTTATCGATCGTGCGATGGGGCACGGTCAGTGGGCGCACATGGGTATGTTCATGCAGTCGCTAGCTTTGGCCGCGGAGGAAATGGGCCTGGCGACATGCATGCAGGAAGCCTGGGCCATGGTGCGTGATACCTTGCATGAGCATTTCGAGCTGCCATCCAATGAAATGCTGTATTGCGGCATTGCCCTGGGTTGTGCCGACAGGGAGGCACCCGTCAACGGGCTGCGCACGCGTCGAGCAACCGTCGGGGAGTTTGCCGATTTTCGGGGCTTCCAGCGCGAAGACTGATTGATCGTACCAGGCTGGTTTTGGTGTCGGGAAAACGGGGTCAGATGAGCATTTCTCTTAATGCTTATCTGACTCTATTTAAATCCAAGGTGGCGAGCTCTTTTTCAGACAAGACTCAAGGTTTGTCTGGCTCAGGGCAGTACAAGCTTTCCAGACTCGCGGTGCAACTGGCGCAGCCGCGCACCCAGTTCGCTGATATTGCGCTGGGTTGCTTCCACTGCCCTGCGATGCTCTGCGCTGATCATCTCAAGCGCGCGCTCATCCACCAATACCGATAGTCCGTGTAGTCCCTGCTGACGCTCTTCAGTGAGCTGCTTAAGCTGCTGTCTTTCCTGGCGCTGCGGCAGGCCATAGCCAGTCTTGAGCAGTTCTGCGGGACGGCTGAGAAAGCCGCTTTCGCGCAGTAGCTGGCTCAGGAGTTCACCGGTTTCATTCAGGGCGGCATCGTCCATGCGCTGCACGGATACATAGCGCTCCTTGAGCTCATGCTGAATCAAGGCAATCTGGCGTCTTAAAGCTGCTTGCTCAAGCAGCAGCAGGGCCGCCGTTACGCGGTAGTCGGCCTGCTCGAACCAGTCATTTCGCTTTTGCGGCGTCAACGTCAGCCACTCCTCTACGTTCTGCTGCGGTAGATTCAAACCCTCGCGCGCTGCGTTGAACATCAACTGATAGCGCTCACGGTAAGAGTCGAAATAGTAGCCCTGACGCATGGCTTGGGCACGATCCTGCAGGACCGACTCGTCGAGCAGGTCAGCGTGCCCGAGCAGTGCTCTCAGCCCGGTTGGCGTGACCGTCTCCATAGCGCGAATATCGAGGCGGTCGGTACCGCTGCGCAGCAGCTTCAGGGTTTCTACCGCACAGTTGTTGCTGACGAAGTAGTAGGTGCCATCGTAGTTCCAGTGCATCTCGGCGGCGCGACGCACCAGGCTGATCTGCTGCTCAGCGGTCAAGCGCAGTGGCAGCGACTGCAAGGATCTGAACTCGACCTTGGTGTATTCATCCACCACCTGTTTCAGCGGCAGCATGAACAACCGAGACGGATAGACGCCGGTCAGCCCATCCCAGCTGGATATCTGCAGATCATCGACGAAGGCGCGGAACGACAACACCAGGTGATGCTCAATATCCATCAGACACTCTGGCCCCAACGGCCTGCCAGGCGCGCACATGACAACCCGAAGCATGCTGTGACCCCAGCGGCTGACCAATGCTCCCTCTGGCTCGGCCAGCAGGTAATGCACCTGATAGATACGCGCCTCGTCGAGCTGCCCCAACACTGGTTGGTCTACATCCAACCCACCATTGAGATAAGACAAACCCGGAGCACAGTCGGCTGTGGCGCTTGGCGCCCAGCCAAAATGCTCGGAAAAATAGTCGTGTAACCCCGGCCGTCGGCATCGGTATTGCGGGTCGAGCAGGAAATACTCGAGATTGACTGCAACAAACTCGCGTGGGTTGCTCAGTTCATAGGCATCCGGCGTGCGCAGGTATTGATCATTCTGCTGTTCTACCTCGCCGCGGCCACCTATACGTGCGGGCCAACCGGCGAGCTCAAGTAATCTGGGGTCGTCGCTCAGAGTAAAGCGTCGCTGGGACTGGCCTTGGCACTCCACTGGCAGGCCAACCGGGCCGAGACTGCTGCGTTGCCTGGCACATGTGCGTAACAAGCCACGCTCGTGCGCAGGCCAGAACTGGCCTCGGTCGTAAAAATGCGCAAGCTCGTGTACCAGTGTGGCTTGCAGTTCCCGTTGCAGGGTGGCGTGCTGCCGTCCAGCGGGCAGGGTTTGATCCTCCCCCTGCACCAGCGCATCGAGCCAACGCTGATTCAGGAGTATTTGACCATCATAGCGAGCCCGTCCCATGACGCTATGCGCCAGTCTGGAAGACCAGCGTAGAACGATCTCACGGTCGAGTTCTGAAACCAACTGGGGGGGCAGGGCCTTGAGCGCTGCTTCAAGCAACTGCTCGCTAGCCTGGCGCTGCTCAGGGCTAAGCTCGGCCTGCTCCAGTTTCACATTCAAGGCCGAATGAGCAGGAGCAGCCCAGATCAGCGATGCCAGACAGAGGACAATCGCGATCACGGCTACGCCCCGCTCAAGAGCGGGGCGTATATCAAGACGCAATGGGAATGGCGCCCTGAAAAGACTGGGCGTTCAGGACTGCGATCACAGGGCCAGAATAGCCTCTGCCAGTTGCATATCAGTGGCTTGGAGCTCAGGCATCTGGTGACGAATGTGGCCCAGCGCCGCCTCCAGGTTAACGCCGCGTACTTGACCGTCACTACCGACGAAGCTGGCAGCGTCATCCCGGGCATCCAATACGACCTTGTTCGAGCCAAATGTAGATGCAGTGCTGTCACCCAGGGCTTCAGCTATATCGACCAGAACGTTGCCTACCGCATTGGTGGTGCCAATAAAGCTGGAGGCGGAAGCCATTGCAGAAAAACCAACCAAACCAGCAGCAAGGATTATAGAGCGAATCTTCATGAAAACTCCTAGAGAGAGACCAGGCCCAAGGGCATGTAATACCGAGCCATTGCAGGCCCGCTGTGGTTGATTCTAGCCTGTATATGCCCAGTGTCACTCTCTTGTTGTGAGTCGCTTTAGAAGTTGAGGGTCAGGTTCTGTCTTTTGCCCACAGGACCAGCCCTCCCAAAACGCCCCCGGCGCGCCGAGTCGTCATTTGCTAAGATCCCGCCCCCCGATAAAGATGCAAGGCAACGCACATGCTCCGGTTAGTTTTATTACGTGATCATCTGGATTACAGCGATACTTTTGCGCTCTGGGTGCATCAACAATTTGCGTACGAATACAGCGAGCAACCCCTGGTTGACTGGCAGCGAGAGTTTCGGGACGGCCAGAACAATGGCGAATGGCAAACCTTGATCGCCTTGCAGGATGGCGAGCTTTTAGGTGGTGCATCCCTCGCAAAAGACGACTTGTCCGAGCGTCCGGACCTGGGGCCCTGGCTTGCCTGCGTTCTCGTTGCCCCGCACGCACGGCAGCGCGGCTTGGCCGAGCAGCTGATTGAGGGCGTCTACTCCCAAGCCAGAGCCAAGGGCCATGAGCGACTGTATTTGCATACCCATGATCGAGGTGACTACTACGCCAAGCGGGGATGGGAATATATGGAGCGCTTCCATGCCTGGGGCAAGGAGCACTGGTTGATGCAACGAAAGCTCTAGTCAGGCAGGGCAGCTTGCAAGCAAACATTGTTACGTTGCTTCAGGTCAAAATTTCAGGAAACACAAAGGTTATTGCTTGAGGGCCATTGGCCATTGTTCTATTGTCAGCAAGTTATTCTATAAAAATATATGGTCGCACTTGAACTCGTGTCAGACCGTCGACGTTATTTCTGCCTCTAGAAAGAGTGTCTTATGACTCAAGGACCTCCTGTCCCAGGCAACGAGCCGCAACGGCTGTTACGGATCAAGGAGCTATTTCTTCTGGAGAGCTTCTCGGATCCCATATTCGAGCGCGTTGTGGAGATGGCTGCGGCTGCTTTTCAGGTACCTATCGCGCTGATTTCCACGGTCGACGAGAATAGCCAGTTTTTTAATGCGAGCGTTGGGTTCGATATACGCGAGACGGCTCGTCTGGATTCGTTTTGCGCTTACACGATTCTCGACGACGAGCCCTTTCAGGTTCTAGATGCTCTGTCTGATCCAAGGTTTGCCAATAACCCACTGGTGACCGGTGAGCCATGCGTACGTTTTTATGCTGGTGTGCCTCTGACCACCGCTGACGGGCTGGGTCTGGGCAGCGTATGCATCATCGACACCGAGCCAAGACCGGCGCTTTCCGGGCGTGATCTGGCACTGCTGCAGAGTCTGGCCGGACTGGTCATGCAGCGCATATCGACCTTGCGTGATGCTGCTATCGTCGATCAGCAGACCGGGCTGTTCAATCGGGTGATGCTTGAACAGCGGATCCGCTCGATAATCAGCAGTGGAGAAGGTTGCACCGTGGCCGCCGTCGACGTCATCCCGCCGCTGTTTCTGAACGACATAGTCAAGGCGCTCGGTTACAGTTTCTCCGACGAACTGCTTCTGACCATTAAAAGACGTCTGCAAGCCCTGCTACCGCAAGGATGCACCTTGTACAAAGTAAGCCCTACGCGTTTCGCCTTTCTTCTGGATGAAGCTCAGGCCGAGGCTGGGCCCTCTCTGTTTCAGTCCATTCTGGATGACCTGGCCCTGCCGGTGATCAGCAATGGTATTCCGATACAGCTGTGTGCAGGCGTCGGGGTTCTGCCTATCGATCGCGATCAAGCGAATGACCAGGACTGGTTGCGGCTGGTCATCAGTTCTGCTGACGATGCGCGGGATCGCCAGATAGGCTGGCAGTGGTATGACAAGAGCCTGGACGATGCACAGCAAAGGGCATTTCTGTTGCTCTCGGCCATGACTGCGGCGCTGCAGTCGGATAATCAGCTTTTTCTGGTGTACCAGCCGCGTATCGACCTGAATTCAGGTCGCTGTGAGTCAGTCGAAGCCCTGTTGCGCTGGACGCACCCCGTATTCGGTCCGGTCGGGCCGGCTGAGTTCATCCCCCTTGCAGAAAAAGCCGCCCTGATCGGCCCCATCACCATGAGAGTCCTGCATGCGGCAGTCGCGCAGGCTTCTGTCTGGCAGTCCCAGGGGATCAACCTCAAGGTGGGAATCAATATATCGGCTACTGACCTGGAAACCAGTGACTTTACCAACGAGCTTGCTGCGCTGATTGACCAGAAGGGAATCAACTCATCCAGCCTGGAGCTGGAATTCACTGAAACGGCATTGATCAACAAACCCCAGGCCGTGCGTGAGCAGCTCGACCGGATCAGTGAGCTGGGTATCAAAATCGCAATTGATGACTTTGGTAGCGGCTATAGCAATTGGACATATCTACGGGATCTGCCTGCGACTACGGTCAAGATTGACCAGACTTTCATGCGCGATCTGCACACCAATGAGAAGAACAGGCCGCTGGTCCAGGCGGTTATCGAACTCGCCTCCCGTCTCGACTATCGGGTGGTGGCCGAGGGTATAGAGGACGCTGCAACGCTTGAGCTACTGCGGAGCTGGGGCTGCCATGAGGGTCAGGGGTACCATATTGCCAGGCCTATGTTGCCCGACATGTTGACCGATTGGCTGGCAAAGCAGCCCACCTGATTGCTGAAAGGCAGTCATTACCTCCAAGCGCATCTTTCAGCGCTCTAAATCTGGTTTCCCTGTCGTCATGCCAACCCTGGCTTGGCCCGATTCTGATGCCATACCATCGCGGCCAGTGCGGCCGATGCCACGCCACCGATCAGGGTAGTCATGGGTCCCGGGAAGCTGAATGCAAAGCCCGCTGCTATGAGCGGCAAACGCTGCCAGGGCCTCACCAGACCCGCCCCCAACAGATAGCCCTCCAGCCCACCAGAGATCAGCATGATGCCAGCAATAATCGAGGGCAGGACGTAGAGTAGCGGCGTCAGATCGCCTTGTAATAACAGGGCTGGCTGAAACAGAAAGAACAGTGGAACAAAGTAGATAACAATACCCAGGCGCATGGCGGTAAACGAGGTTTTCATTGGTTTGGCACCGGCGATGGTCCCGGCCAGAAAGGCCGCCGCGCCAACCGGCGGGGTGATCACCGAGAGCATGGCGTAGTAGACGATAAAGAAGTGCACGGCGATGGTGTTGAGCCCGCCGACTTCAATGATTGCCGGGGCCAATGTCACCGCCAGGAAGATATAGGCGACGATGGCCAGCCCCGCCATGCCCATGATGAAACAGGCGATGATGCCAAACAGAATCACCAGGAACAGGTTGTCGCCGCCCAAGCCCACCAGCCCGGAGGTGACCGAGCCGGTGACGCCGGTTATGGTCAGGGCGCCGACCACAAAGGCAATCGGCAGGATGATGGCGGCGGTCTGGGTGACGAGTACGCCGATCTGCCGTATGGCGTTGAACAGCCGGGCGGGCGTCAGGCGGGTCTCCTTGCGCAGAAACGACAGGCCAATCATGAGGATGCAGGCATACCAGGGCGTGTAGTACTCCCAACGCATGTACAGCAGCCCCCACATGAGAAACGCCATGACGAACAGGAAGGGCCAGCCGCGCATCAGCACCTTGCGCGTGGAGGGCAGATCCTCTTCGGGCATGCCTTCCATACCGGTACGCGCGGCATAGGCATCCACCTGCAGGATCAGGCCGAAGTAGAACAGCAGCGAGGGCAGGATCGCGGCAATCATGATGGTGGCGTAGTCCACGCCAATGGTAATCGCCATGACGAAGGCGATTGCGCCCATCACCGGCGGCATCACCACGCCCCCGGTCGAGGCGCAGGCTTCGATAGCGCCTGCGTAATGGGCTGGATAACCGGCTTTTTTCATGGTCGGGATGGTGATGGAGCCCGTGCCAGCGATGTTGGAAAAGATCGAGCCGGACAGGCTGCCCATAAAGGCGCTGGCCACCACGGCAACCTTGGCCGGGCCGCCGCGATAACGCCCGAAACCGGCATTGGCCAGGTCGATAAAGAAGGCGCCTGCGCCGGTCGCCAATAATATGCCGGCGAACACCAGGAACCCCAGAATGATCTCGGCGACGATTTTGGTGGTGATGCCCATCATGCCTTCGGCGCGGAAGACATAGGATTCGATCATGTGACCGAACTCATAGGGCACCCCCATGATGAGCCCAGGGAAATGATCCGCCACCAGCGGATACAGTCCGATCAGTACGACCACCAGCAGGAAAGGCGTACCGCCGCTGCGCCGGGCCAGCTCCATCATCAATAGCCAGACAAGGATGCCCAGGTACAGGTGGCTCCAACCGGCCTGGACCATGTCCCAGGCGTTGTTGGCAAAGTAGAAACTCACCCCCACCACGACGACGGCGGCCATTATGTCGTAGATGGGTACGGTCGATTGTCCGGCTTTGGCCGGTAACGCCAGAAAGGCTGCCGCCGCGAAGAAACCGATAAAGATCCAGTAGTACTCACCTTCCAGCAGGCGCCGACCATCCCAGGTAAAGCCGAAGATATAGGCGATCCCCGTTACCAGTCCGCAGATGCTCAGGATCACAAAGGCAATGCTCTGCCATGAGTACGCCGCACCCAGCCGAGTGACCTCGGAACCTGCTGCAGTGCTCTCATCGATGACCGTGTCAGTTTTCATGGCGATACCTTTTGATTGCATCAAAGACGAGTACGAAAGCCTTCCAGCCCTTGCTTGTGTTTCTTCACGATGGCCATAAAGTGCTCGTCGTTCGCATCTGGCTTGATCCCGCGTTCCTGGGCTTCGTCCAGTGCGGCTTGTCGGGCGGCCATCCAGCTGTCTGTTTTCTCGATGGCTTGCTGGTTCCACTTGTCGTCTTGCTCGGTCCAGGCGCCCACCTCCTTGAGATAACGCACTGTGCCTGCATGGACCGGCAGTGGTGAGCGGTCCAGATACTCCCGGAAGAGCTCCAGGCTCATCCGCGTGGACAGGGGGTGGGAGCCCTTGTAGGTATCGAAGGACTGGTGAAACCATTTAGCCAGGGTGTAGGCGAAGGCGTCGTCGACATCCGCGGGCGCGGCATAGAGGAAGTTCGAGGCAAGACCATCAATGCCTTTGGCTGACGAGACGCCCATGCTGATGGTACCGGGCACGACCATGGGCCGGTGCTCGAGGAAGCTGGCCCAGGCCTGCGTATTATCCAGATCCATGGGCAGCCAGCGGATGCCGCCGGGCGCGCCTTCCATCTCGGCCATCACGGAACTGACGGTGGCGCAGTAGGCAACATCGGCTCTGCCTTCAACAACGGTGCGGCAGTTCTCGACATAACTGCTGGCGGGTACGAAGTTGAAATGCTCGGCGCCTTCTTCCGGAGTCATACCGAGGTAGGCGGGCAGACCATCCCTGACGGCAGCAATCATGGGCGGCGAAAACTGCCCCTGGGCAACCCGGAGGCCGCTTTGCTTGAGGTCTTCCATGGTGTGCAAATCAGAGTCACCGGAGACGACGAAAGCCCACGGAGTATCGTTGTGATGCCAGATAACGCGTTGGGGTACGGGCGCCATGGTGGCGTAGTGACCGATACCCTGGGTCTGGAAACGCAGCTCAGCCGCGGAGACCGAACTCAGCGCCAGGTCGCGACGTTCAGTGAGGCGCCGATAACGTTGGACTTCGCTGTCCTCCGGCACGACGCGGACGTTAGTGTCCAGATCCTTCTGCAGCAGAGGCCCCCAGCCATTGGAGGAAGCAAAGCTGCCGCTGGAGGTGCCGGGGGTGCCGATTACCAGCAGGTTCGGCAGCGCATATTCATTCGCATGGGCTGAGCTGATAGCGCCAAGCGCAAGCACACCCGCGAGGGACACACCTGCACCCAACAGATGCTTTAGCGATCTGGTCTTCATTAGAGCTGTCTCCGATCTTTTTATTCTTATCGTGATGACGCTGCTGTGTTTTTACCTGATGACTACAAATCAAACTAAGGTCGATGCGTCTGCGCTGTCAATAAAGCGGACACATCATGCAGGCTGAAGAAAAACCGGATTCACAGGATGAATACCGGAATGTCTGGAAAGGGTAGGGGAGGACTGCCTTAGGGCTATCGACACTTCAAGTGTCTCAACACAAGCGCGAGCCCCGGCCTGCCACCATCAGCTTGCTCTTATATGTGATGAGCTACATCTGAACCACTGGTCGCTACAAATTGGACTATTGTTAAGGAGCCATATCGCTATCGGATGATTCAAGGAATGAAAAAGGTGCGTAATAGCGGCTTGCCGGTGCAATGGATGTTGGCCGGCGGTATTGTTCTCAGCCTTCTGGTCGTCATGCTGGTGACCGTGGTGCAAGGCTATCGTGGAACCAGTGCGGCTCTGCTGGCAGCAGCCGAGGACTCGGCGCGGCAACTGGCGGTCATCATGGATGAACGGGCTGGCCGTCTGATCAGTCCAGCGGAAAGTACCTTGCGCGCCCTGGCGCATGATCCACTAGGCGCAGCACCTGACATTGAGCAGCGCCTGGCGCGGTTGCCGCTGCTGGTCGAGATGCTTAGTGCCAATCCTACCCTGAGTGCCGTTTTTGTAGGCTATGCCAACGGTGAGTTTCTGTTGGTACGCCCGCTGGAAGGCCGCCGGTCAACATTGGAGTATCCCATCCCCGAGCAGTCCGCCTATCTGGTGCAGAGCATGCATTACGGGGCCGATCGCCAGATCAGTGGTCACTGGCAGTTCTACGATGCCGATCTGAAAATGCTCTCGCAGCAGGCGGTGCCTAACTACCAGTTCGATCCGCGGACCAGGGTCTGGTACCAGCGGGCCACCGGCACCGATGAGTTGGTGCTGACCGAACCCTATGTATTTTTTACAACGGGTGAAGTGGGTCTGACCATGGCTTTGCCGAGCAAGACGGGTAACGCGGTGATCGGCCTGGACGCAGCCCTCAGTGATCTGGCCAGTGAGCTGGGAGATATGCGCATGACGGCGCGTAGCGAGGTCGCCGTGGTAGACGCCGGTCAGCGCGTGCTGGCCTACCCGGATCTGGAGCAGATTCTCAAGCAGCAAGACGGCAGTTTTCGGCTTGCCAGCTTGTCGGAACTGAACAACGGGGCGTTGTATCAGTTGGCGGATCGATTCAACCTGGACGAAGACAAGAATGAGCCCATTACCTTCACCCTCAATGGTGCGACCTGGTATGGGATCGGTTTTCCACTGGTCTCCTTTGCCAATTCGGGCATACATATCCTGATAGCCATTCCTGGCTGGGAATTGCTGGCCGGTGCGCGAGCCATACTGATTGATCAGGCAATCTGGGCGCTGGCCCTGATGCTGGTCATTCTGCCCGTCGGCTGGGCATTCGGGCGACGTCTGGGTGAACCCTTGAGCCAACTGGCAGACCAGGTGCAGGCTTTCAGTAATTTCGACTTTACCCAACCTCCGCGTGTGCGCTCACGGATCAGGGAGGTCAACCATCTGAGTATTCTGATGGGGCGCATGGGCTCGGCGATTGATCATTTTCAGCAGATTACCCTGGCGTTGAGTCATGAACCGCACCTGGAGCAGATGCTCGACGATGTGATGGAGCATCTGGTGGCCACGGCGGAAGGGCGCAGCGGTGCCGTGTATCTATGTAACGAGTCGGGCACGCAGCTTGATTGCAGTAGTCGCTTTCAGGGTACCCATTATCCCGACACCTTCGACCTGGATGATGCGTTCCGCGATGAACCCGAGGAGCAGCTGCTACTGCGCCTGGATGCCAACCACAGTTATCTTGTGGTGACCTTGCACGACCGCTACCGCGCGCTGCTTGGCTTTCTCGTTGTGGAGCTGTCGACTCAGCTGGAAAGCGATTTCCATCAGCGCTTGCAGCGTTTTGTGCGGGATCTGTCCGGCACGCTGTCGGTGGCTATTGAGACGCGCCTGCTGTTTGCCGGCCAGCAGCGGCTGCTGGATGCGATCATTCGTTTGCTGGCCGATGCGATTGATGCCAAGTCACCGTACACGGGCGGGCACTGTGAGCGGGTGCCACAACTGGCGGCTATGCTGCTGCAGCACGCGGAGGCGGCGCAGTCTGGCGTGCTGGCCGATTTTGCAATGAACGAAGACCAGCGCTACGCGTTTCATCTAGCGTCCTGGCTGCATGATTGTGGCAAGATCACCAGCCCGGAATACGTTGTCGACAAGGCGACCAAGCTGGAAACCATCTATAACCGCATCCATGAAATTCGGACTCGATTCGAAGTGCTCTGGCGCGATGCGGAGCTGGAGTGCCTGCGCGCTGAGCTGAATGGAGGTGATCCGGAGCAGTTGCGTGAGACCTGCCGCGCAGAGCAGCAACGCCTGCAGGCAGAGTTTGCCCTCGTCGCCCAGGCGAATATGGGCGCTGAGTCGATGTCGGATGAACGGGTGGCCGAGCTCGAGCAGATCGCGCAGCGGCGCTGGACGCGCCACTTTGACAATCGTCTGGGTTTGTCGCGGGCCGAGCAGGGGCGCATGGCCCATTTTCCCGCACAGGAGCTGCCCGCCAACGAATGCTTGCTGGCTGACCGTCCAGAGCATGTTTATCCCTGGGGCGACAGGAAACCACCCGTGGAGCGAGATAATCCAGCCAACCGCTGGGACTTCGATATGACCCTGCCCGAGCACGCCATGCATCTGGGCGAGTTGTATAACCTGCGCATCAGCCGCGGCACCCTCACGCCGGAGGAGCGCTTCAAGATCAATGATCACATCGTGCAGACCTTGATCATGCTGGAAGCCTTGCCGTTCCCGCGCCATCTGGAGGGGGTGCCGAAGATGGCAGCGACGCACCATGAAACGCTGGACGGTCGAGGCTACCCCTGCCGACTGACGGCTGAGGACCTGGGGGTGCCAGAGCGGATCATGGCCATTGCCGATGTTTTCGAAGCGCTCACTGCCGCTGACCGTCCCTACAAGGAACCGAAGTCACTTTCGGCGTCACTGGACATTCTGGTCAGCATGGCTGAACGGCAGCATGTGGATGCCGATCTGCTGCATCTGTTCATTCACGCGGGTGTTTACCGTCAGTATGCAGAGCAGTTCCTGTTGGCGGAACAGTGCGATGCCGTTGATGAGGCCGGGTTGCTGGCCCGTCTGGATGCGCTGATGGGTGATCAGGCTTAACGGCAAAGGGACAAAAAAAGAGGGCGCAATGCGCCCTCTGCTTAGTCACTTGTGGAGTGACCGGTTATTTAACCTCTCTGTCGACCATATCCTTGCTCAGTCGGGTCCAGGTCAGGAGGAAGAACAGGGCGCTAGCAACATACAGGCAGGCCATTATCACCATGGAGGTTTGCAGGCTTTGTGAGTAAACCTGGCCACAGACGTTCTGCAGGGTCTGATCCAGCTGGCCGATCACCGTGGGGTGGCACTGATTGCGCGCCAGCTCACCAGCCGCGACTCCTAGCTCGGCGATGCCGGACTTGAAGAAGATGTCGGAGACTGCGCCAATGAACAGCGGGCCGAAGCCGTAGCCAATCAAGTTGACCAGAAGCAGCATCACCGCAGTGGCCATTGCGCGTACGCGCATGCTCACCACACCCTGGCCGATCGTGTACTGGGCCGCTAGATAGCCATACTTCACGAAGCCGCCGATGATCAGACCGATTGCAGCATAGAGCAGATTATTGGTTGTGAAAGCGAAAATATAAAAGGGCACCGACAGTGCCAGGCCCACCGCCGGCACCCAGGCGATAGCGCCCGGGTGCTTCTTGTAAATCCTGGTCGCGAGCCAGCCGGTGGCAAAGGTGCCAATGGCCGAAGACAGGGCTACCGGCGTGTTGATCCAGATCGCCGCCTGACCGGCGGTGATTTCGTAGGTTCGTACCAGAAAGAGCGACTGGAACGAGGAAATACCGTAACCGCAGAATGCGGCAACGGTGGCGCCGGCCGTCATCAGCCAGAAAGCAGGCTTGCCCGTCAGCTCGCTGATAGCCTCGCTCAGGCTGGCGCGCGGTTTTTTCTCGGCTTGTTGCGGATCGGTGTAGCCGCGCGGCGGCTCCTTGACTGTGAGTTTGAATACCAGCGCGACCAGCAGACCCGGCAAACCGACGACAAAAAAGGCGGTTCGCCAGTCAAACATGTCGGTAACCCAGCCACCGATCAGGTTGGCGAACATGGTGCCGAGCGTAACGCCCATGGCGTAGAAACCCAGCGCCTGGGATCTTTCACGCGGGATAAAATAGTCCGCGATCAGGGAATTGGCCGGAGGCGTGCAGCCTGCCTCGCCAATACCTACACCTACGCGGCACATCAACAGAATCCAGAACGCACCAATGGTCACGGAGCCAATGGTGACTTCCGTCGCCAGGCCGCAAAGCGCTGTCATCAACGACCACAGGGCCACGCAGACGGTCATGATCCACACGCGATTGGCGACATCGGCAAAGCGCGCCAGGGGTATGCCTACGGCTGTATAGAGCAAGGCGAAGCCGAAGCCAGTAAGAAGACCAAATTGAGTGTCGGTGATCCCGAGGTCAGGCACCAGATCGGGCCCTACGACCGCTAGCAGCGCGCGGTCGACGAAATTCAAGATATAAATAAGTGTCAGCGCGAATAGCACGTAATTGCGGTACGCCTTGGAGCCGAAGCCGAACAAGTGGCCCTGGCTTCCTCCATCACTGGCAGTGGTGGCTTTCATGAACAATCCCTTCTAAGTTTGTTGTTATTTAATAGACGCAAGCTGTAATCGGATGCTGATATCAGGAGAACTACATCTCCGCATCATACTCCCGCTCCAACGTCTCAGCTTTCTGCGCCGCTGGACGCTCCGAAATCCGCTTCATGTACGCCTCAAGATTCGGATACTCCCCCAGTCCACGCGTCTCACTGATCTTCTCGAATACAAACGAATTCAGTACATCGGCGCCAGTGAACTGATCGCCCATAAGGTAGGTCTTGTCGGCGAGTTCGTTATTCGCCAGCGTGAGCACGTCGCTCATCTGTTCGCGGGCGAATCCGCCCAGAAAGCATTTCTGGCTGTCGTCTGCGCTTAGTAGATACAGCGCGATCAGCGGGAAGGCAGCGGTGCCCTCGGCAAAATGCAGCCATTGCACGTAGCGGGCGTGCGCGGGTGTATTAGCCGGCGGCGCGAAGGTCTCTGCGCCATAGCGGCTGACCAGATAATCGATGATGGCGCCGGATTCACATATCACCAGATCGCCATCCTCGATAACAGGTGAGCGGCCCAGGGGGTTGATGGCTTTGAGTGCAGCGGGAGCGCGGCGGGTCACGCTGTCACGCTGGTAGGTGACCAGCTTGTATTCCACACCGAGCTCCTCAAGCATCCAGATGATGCGTTTGGAACGGGACTGGTTAAGATGATGTAACGTAATCAAGTGGGTTGCCTCCTTGGATCGGCTGGTGTCTATCGACCAGAATTTGCTGCCCATCCTATGCTAGTTACGGGGGCTTTGAATACGGCGGAAGCGCCGCTCACCTTCTGCTTATAAGGGACTATCACTGATGTCTGGTTCAATCGTTACACCGGGTGCTCAGAAAGAAGAGCTTGAAGGTTTTCATCTTCGGCTTCCTATTGGTTTCCAGGCGCCGGCGCAGTGGAGCGGGCGGCAGTGCATCTTGGTGCCGGCAGCGCCAGACTTGGTGGCGCTGGATTATGCGGCGGTGATGGCTAGCCGTGAGCAACTGCAGGGGCTGTTTGGTGCTGGAGATGCCTGGCCACCAGCAGACCTGACTCAGGCGGACGACGGGTTGGATCTGGCCTGGCACGAAAGGGAGTTTGTGCAGGGTCAATCCTTTGCGTACAGCCTGCTGAGTAACGACCGACAGCGCTGCCTGGGCTGCCTGTATCTTTACCCCACGGCCAGTCCGGCCCATGACGCGGAGGCGTATCTCTGGGCTGCTGCCACAGAGCCGGAACCAGTGCGCGCGGCGGTAATGCAGGAGGTCATGCAGTGGCTGGAAAACGACTGGCCGTTCACCGCGTTGGCCTGGCCGGGGCGAATGATTGCCTTCAGTGACTGGCCGCATGCCAATTACTACGCAGTGCGGCGCAACGCGGACTGTTGAACATCGTGTTTAACGGGTGCTGGCGATACAGCCAGTATCGACAGTGGGCGAATGCCTCTGTGCGAGTTAGGCGCTCTGGAGGGAGCGCCAGGCCGCATCGGCCAGTATCTGCCGGTGCGTGCCTGGGCTTTGCTTTACTCTGCCTGACAGCCAGGCTCGGCAATAGCTTTCCGCCGATCCTATGATCAGTGACGGGACCACCTCAAGGGGAAAGTGCTTCAGCAGCTCTCCCACTCCTGGCCGCGAAAACCATTCCTGAACCTGTTTGTTGCGCAGCCGGTTTCTGTCCGCAAGCTCCTGTTTGTGGGGGCCGTTGGACACAGCGAAACGGGCGTTGAATTGGTAGCGTGCCCATTCGGGCTGGCTATCAACCCAGTCGACGTAGCTGAACACCAACGCGTTCACAATGTCTCTCGGGGTCTGCGCTGCCTCAAGATAGCGCTGACGCAGATCTGCCTGGTCACTCATTGCGGCGAAGAACAGCGCAGCGACCAGACCTTCCTTGTTACCAAAGTGATGGTAGATCGCGCCGACGCTGGTATCGCACGCGTGGCGGATCATTTCGATAGTCGTCGCTTCAATGCCGTTGCTGTTGAAACAGCGCAAAGCCGCACCCAGGACGCTGCGTTTCAGCTCCGCGCGCCGTCCAGGGAAGCTGCGTTCCAACAAGTCCGCTGCCGACATCTCAAGGCTCCAAAAGGAAAGAATGGTACCCCGTTCGCCTGGTAACGCACAGCATTGACATGCCAGGCTTTACAGAATAATGTTCTTTAACCGAATATTGTTCTGTTTAATTCAAAGGAGTGCGTATGAACCCGTTGCTTAGCATGTTTCAGTCAGCCGGCCCTGAGGCCTTCAGCAAGATGAGCTGCCAGACTGCCCCTTATTTCAGCACGATCAACCCGCTGATCTCCGAGCTGGAGACCAACCACTGCGTGGTCCAGTTCCCGTTTGCCAAAGAGGTGACCAATCACATGGGGACTGTCCATGCCATTGCCATGTGCAATGCGGCTGAACTGGCGGCGGGCGTGATGACCACTGTTTCGATTCCAACAGGCGCGCGGTGGATCCCGAAGGGAATGACGGTGGAGTATCTGGCAAAGGCCAAAACCGATCTGACGGCCAGGGCCAGCGGAGAGGGGATCGACTGGAGCAGCGAAGGCGACAAGATCGTGCCGGTTGATGTGACGGACACCGACGGCAAGACGGTCTTCACGGCGCGGATTACCATGAACATCAAGCTGTCGTAAGCCAGCCTGCTGCGTCTGGGATCGGCGCCGCTTTCATACCGCTTGACGTGGAAATATGCGGCGCTCGTTTTCAGTAATCGGCAGATCGTTGATGCTCGCCTCCCGGCGCTGCATCAGGCCGTTGGGTGCAAACTCCCATTGTTCGTTGCCGTGGGAGCGGTACCACTGGCCGTCGGCATCATGCCATTCGTACTCGAAGCGCACGGAGATCCGGTTGTCGGTGTAGGCCCACAGCTCCTTGCGCAGGCAGTACTCCCGTTCCTTCTCCCATTTGCGGGTCAGAAAGGCTTCAATTTCGTTACGCCCACTGAGAAATTCGCTGCGATTGCGCCAGGTGGAGTCGGGGGTGTAGGCGAGGGCGACGCGGGCTGGGTCGCGGCTGTTCCAGGCATCTTCGGCCATCTGTACCTTGATCTGTGCGGTCACGCTATCGAAGGGCGGCAAGGGTGGTTTATGTTCCATAATTGGGCTCGGCAGAGTGGAAAGACCGGGGCCGAAGCCCCGGGTCGGCTTACCAGGTGCGGTAAGGGAGGAACTTGCCGTTCAGGGTGATCACCACGCGATCGCCCTTGGGGTCTTCCTTCTTGTCGATGTCCATGGAGAAGTCGATGGCGCTCATGATGCCGTCGCCGAACTTCTCGTGGATGATGCTTTTGATGGTCTCGCCGTATACGCCGATCATCTCGTAAAAGCGGTAGATGACCGGGTCGGTGGGCACGGCCTTGTCCCAGGTCTTCATTGGGCATTTCTGCAGGGCAATTTGGGTCGCGTCGTCCAGCTTGAGCAGCTCGCACAGGCGTTTGGCCTTGTCGGCGGGCATGCTGTTCATGCCCAGACACGCGGAGGTGGTCCACACCGGAGACATCTCCAGGGCGGCGCCGATGTCTTCCCAGGACAGGCCCAGGCTTTCCTTGGCGGCAATGATGGTGGCGGTCGTTGAGTTCATGGTCGTGCTCCTTCAGGCGTGCTCGGGTGATTTGCTTGGGGTTTTGGTATCGGGCAGTCGGGTGGGGACGTTGTCGTCCGCACTGATGTGCTCGTCACCGGATCGGTTGATCAGAAAGTCCACCAGGTAATTGCGCGTCTGGTAGTACTTCTGATCCTGAAAAATCGTGGTGCGCAGGCGTGGCCGGGGGATATCCACCTGAACCATTTCGGCGATGCGTGCATTGGGGCCATTGCTCATCAGAAAAATGCGGTCGGCGAGCAGGATGGCTTCGTCCACGTCGTGGGTGATCATGAAAACGGTTTGCCGGGTCTCGCTCCAGACCTTGACCAGCTCGTCCTGAATCACGCCGCGGGTCAGCGCATCCAGGGCACCGAAGGGCTCATCCAGCAGCAGAAGCGATGGCTGGGTGGCAAAGGCGCGGGCAATGCTGACGCGCTGGCGCATGCCGCCGGACAGCTGCGCGGGCTTGCGGTGCAGGGCTTCATCCAGCCCGACCAGTGACAGGTACTTGCGGCTATGGGCGTCGACCTCTGCCTTGCTCCACTGTGGCCAGCGGGCGCGCACGCCAAAGATCACGTTCTTCAGCGCCGAAAGCCAGGGCATCAGGCTGTAGTTCTGGAATACCACGCCGCGTTCCAGACTCGGGCCGGTGACCTCCTTGCCATTGAGAATGATGGTGCCGGCAGAAGGGGTATCCAGCCCGGCGAGGGCATTGAGGATGGTCGACTTGCCGCAGCCGGAGTGGCCAATGATGCAGACGAACTCGCCCTTTGCCAGGCTGAAGTTGACCTCCTCGAACACATCAACATCGCCGCCCCCGGGGGTGGGGAAGGTTTTCTTCAGGCCGTTGACCTGCAGGAACTTGCGGTTGGGATCAGTGCTTTCGGTATGAGTGCTTTGGTTATCAGTCATCGGGGGTTCCTATTCCTGCCAGGCGACGAGGCGCGCGGCGAGTGACAAGACGGCGTCGAGCAGCATGCCGATCAGGCCGATCATGAGGATGGAGAACACCACGCTGGTGAGATCCAGATTGTTCCATTCGTTCCAGATGTAGTAGCCGATGCCGGTGCCGCCCACGAGCATTTCTGCGGCGACAATCACCAGCCAGGCAATACCGATGGAGATGCGCATGCCGGTGAGAATGGTCGGCGCCGCTGCCGGCAGAATCACTTGAAAGGCGGTGCGCCATTGGCTGAGCTCATGGGTGCGCGCCACGTTGATCCAGTCCTTGCGCACATTCATGACGCCGAAGGCTGTATTGAGCAGCATGGGCCAGATCGAGCAGATAAAAATCACGAAGATCGCCGACGTTTCCGAATCCTTGATGATGTAGAGCGCCAGGGGCATCCACGCCAGTGGTGACACCGGTCGTAGTACCTGGATAAACGGGTTGAGCGACTTGTACATCAGCGGCGACATGCCGATCACGAAGCCCAGCGGAATGGCAATCAGCGCGGCCAGAAAAAAGCCTACCAGCACGCGGCCGATCGAGTAGCCGAGCTGGATGCCGATGCCCTTGTCGTTCGGGCCGTTGTCATAGAAGGGGTCGCTCAGCTCGGTCCAGGCATGGGCCAGCACCTGTGAGGGCGCGGGTACGCCCGCACTGGGCTGGCCACCGCCCATCATCATCTCGTACTCGGTCAGTTCGCCCGTGCTCTGGGTGGTGTTGATGGCGGCCTCCCAGATACCGCCCAGTACCAGCAGGATCAGGACGGTGAGGATGGCCGGGCGCAGGCTGTTGATGGTGTGTTTCATGTGCGCTTCCGAATGGCAAAGCTGTCGACGTACTCCTCGGGTTTGTTGTAGTCGAACTGCTTACCCATGATGGTGTAGTTCTGGTAGGTGATATCCGGCGCGGCGTAGCCCAGTTCTTCCATGACCTTGCCGGCGTCTGTTGCGAGGTAGACCTGTTCGGCGATCTGCTTGTAATTGACGTCGCCCTCGATGTAGCCCCAGCGCTTGAGCTGGGTGAGGATCCATACGGCCATCGAATGCCAGGGGAAGGGATCGAAGTCGATACGGCTGGGCTCGTCGATGATGTTGCCCAGGCCATCGGCAAAGCGCCCTGTCAGGACCTGCTCGATGACCCCCACCGGCTGGTTGAGGTAGTTGCGCGGCGCGATGGCGGCGGCGATCTCCTTGCGGTTCTCGGCCTGGTGGGAATACTGCGTGGCATCGACGATGGCGCGGAACAGGGCGCCGTAGGTATTGGGGTTTTCGGTGGCGAAGCGCTGGCTGCAGGCAAAGGCGCAGCAGGGATGACCTTCCCAGATGTCCTTGGTCAGCAGGTGGATGAAGCCGACCTTTTCCCAGACGGCGCGCTGGTTGAACGGGTCCGGCGACAGGTAGCCGTCCAGGTTGCCGGCGCTGAGGTTGGCGACCATCTCCGGCGGTGGTACCACGCGGATCTGGATGTCCTGATCCGGGTCCAGGCCATGCTCGGCCACGTAGTATCGTAGTAGCAGGTTGTGCATGGAGTATTCGAAGGGCACACCAAAACGGAAGCCTTTCCATTGCTTGGGATCGCGCTTGTCCTTGTGCTTGACGTGCAACACGATGGCCTGGCCGTTGATGTTTTCCACCGCGGGCATGATGTAGGGCTCGGCGGTGGAGCCGGCGCCCATGGACATGGCCAGCGGCATCGGCGTGAGCATGTGGGCGGCGTCATATTCGCCAGCCAGGGACTTGTCCCGCGCCACGGCCCAGCCTGCGGTCTTGATCACATCGACATTCAGGCCGTACTTGGAATAGAAGCCCAGCGGGTGCGCCATGATGATTGGCGTGGCGCAGGTGATCGGCACAAAGCCGACGCTCAGCTTGGTCTTTTCCAGCGGGCCCATGCTGTCCATCAGCGCGGCCTTGGCTTGCGCCATCGGGAAGATGGTGGCCAGGGCGGCGGCCACGGTGCCACCGCCGAGCAGTTGCATGAAGCGCCGGCGGCTCATGTCGCTCTGGTTGAACACCGCGCGCACCACAGCGTTCTCGATGGCCCGCTCCATCATGTCTTCACTGGACATGGGCGTGGCCATGACCGGTGCGCGATTATCGACTGCCGAGTGCTGCGCCGTCAGACCGGCGGGCAGGGCGATGTGCTTGCACTTGTCGCATTCACACTGGGCGTCGTGGGTCAGGCCCTTGCCGCCGTCATAGGGATTTCCCAGGCTCTTGATCGTCATGTTTGGCTCCTGCCAGTCGTATTCCGGTGCACGGCGTGGCGTGCTGCCCGAATGAGGTGCTGTGGCTGTTCACCCGGAGGTGTCCTGCTAGTGCTGTATCAAGCTCTATGCCAGTTTGGGTCTCGATAAATTTTTCAGAAGGATCAATGGGATACACGCGTAAGTTAGTGAGGCTGGAAGTATGCATTTGCATAATTCATGCATTTGCACAGTTAAAAATATGCAATTGCATAAAAAGGCCTGGTCCTTGCAGGTGGAGGGAGAACAGTTAATCGAACACTGATCAGGTGAACGGCGATGACACTATCGACTCCCGATAAGCTCACGGCCTGGCGCGAAGCAGCGCTTTCCAGCGGTGCGGCGATGCTCTGTTGCGACCCTCTGATTGATCGCGTGATGGACTGCAATCCGGCGCTGGAGGCCTTGCTCGGAAGCGAGCGCAGCGCGCTGATGACTCAGCCCATGTCAGCGCTGTTCGCCGATGATCTGCCGCGCCTGATCAGTCTGACCCAGGCATGCCAGGACAAGGGGCGCTATTACAGCGGAGAGATCAGTCTGCGTACTGCGCATCAGGGCAGCCTACCCGTGGAAATTCACGCGTCGACTTTCATGGAAAACGAGCGTCAGTTATTGCTGCTGCTGATATTCGACGCCAGCGAAATCCAGGCCCAGCGCGAACAGACGGAGTTGCACTGGCTGCACCGGGGCGGGTTGCTGGAATGGAAGCGTATCGAGGGTGCCTTTCGCGAAGTCGAGCGTTATAACCAGTTGATTCTTAGCGCCGCGGGGGAGGGGATTTACGGCGTTAATGCCGAGGGAGCGACTACCTTTGTCAATCCTGCCGCATTGAAGATGCTCGGCTGGGATGCGGGTGAACTGATCGGCCGAGACGCGCACACGGTGTTCCACCACACACATCAGGATGGCACGCCCTATCCCAGTCACTGTTGCCCGATCTATGCCGCATTCAATGATGGCGTTGTGCATGTGGTGGACGATGAGGTTTTCTGGCGCAAGGACGGCAGCGTATTTCCCGTGGAGTACACCAGTACGCCGATTCGCGATGAGGGTGTTCTGGTCGGAGCCGTGGTGGTGTTTCGCGATGTCAGCGAGCGGCGCGATGCGGAGCGTCGTCTGCGCCTGGCGCTGGCGGAGGTTGAGTCGCTGAAGGAGCGGCTGGAAATGGAGAATGCATATCTGCAGGAGGAGATTCGTGCGGAGCATGACTACCGGCAGATCGTTGGCCGCAGCCAGCCGATCAAACACTGTATTCGCCAGATCAAGCTGGTAGCGCCGACCGATGCACCGGTGTTGATCACCGGCGAGTCGGGTACCGGCAAGGAACTGATCGCCCGGGCCATTCATGAGAGCAGCCCGCGCAGCCAGCGGCCGTTGATCCGGGTCAACTGCGCGGCCATTCCAAGAGAGCTGTTCGAGAGTGAGTTCTTCGGGCATATACGCGGCGCTTTTACCGGCGCAACGGCAGATCGTCCTGGGCGCTTTGAACTGGCGGACGGCGGTACCATTTTCCTCGACGAGGTCGGCGAGTTGCCGCTGGACCTGCAGGGCAAGCTGCTGCGCGTATTGCAGGATCAGCAGTTCGAGCGGGTAGGCGATACCCGCACACGTTCAGTCGACGTGCGCATCATTGCCGCTACCAATCGGCAGTTGCGCCAGGAGGTGGAGCAACGGCAGTTCCGTGAGGATCTGTACTTTCGTCTGAACGTGTTCCCCATTGAATCGGCGCCGCTACGTCAGCGCACAGAGGATATTCCCCTCCTGGCCACGCATCTTATCGCTCAGGCCTGCAAGAAACTGAAGAAGCCCTCCATGGCACTGTCCCTCGCGGACCTGGAAAAGCTGCAGAGTTACCATTGGCCGGGGAATATCCGCGAGCTTGAAAATATCATCGAGCGGGCCGTGATCCTTTCGGCGGCGGGCAGGCTGCATATCGAGCTGCCGTCACGCCCGGTCCAAGCCGGCGGCGCGCTGCTGGATGGGTTTGCTGCCAACCGCGCCGGAGCAGGGAACAGCACCCCCGAAGGGCTGGTCATGACCGAGCAGGAGAGGCGCCTGAGCGAACGGGAGAATATCATCAATGCCCTGCGCCAGACCGGTGGCAAGGTCTCCGGCGCGGACGGCGCGGCGGCGCTGCTGGGCATCAAGCCGCCTTCGCTGTATTCACGTTTGCGGCGTTGGCACATTGATCGGCGGGCGTTTGGGCAGGCGCGACAATACTGATGAATGGCGCGTCTGCTGATGCGGTGGCCCTACCGCTCCGTACCGCAGTAGGGCTCGTCGCAGAAGTTTTCATAGCAATTGACCATCCCGTCGATGGTGCACTTGAAGTTTCCTTCCTCGGAAGCTGATGGTTTGCAGTACGACTGGGCCGCCCAGCGAATCTCGGTTTTCAGGCCACCACCACAAAATTCAGATGCCTGGTTCATGAGGTGTGTCTGGGCAAGATCTACCGCGAGCTCGCGGTTGAAGAACTGGCCTGATGTACCGGTGAACGGATAATCACGCCCGGCGCCTACATATCGGTTGGGTTTCTCCTCGGCTTGCGCCGGTTTTTCTTCAGCAGGGGCGGCCACAACGACGCTTGTGGCATCGCCGGTGCTGGCAGTGTCAGTCCTGGGTGTCGCGTCCGCGCGGCTGGGGCCAGGGCGGGGGCTGGTTGGGTCGTACTGCTTTTTCTCTGGCGTTGTATGCCGCTCCCGCTGGGTGTTGCGGATGATCTTCTGGATTTGCTGTTGCTGCGCCTTGATGGACTCATTGCGGCTCTGGATGCTGTTGAGGGTATTGTTCCATTGCTGCTGACCGAAGACTTCCAGATCGCGGTTACGTGCATCCAGCCTGTCGGCGAGCTCCAGGTTGTCGTAGGCGGACTCGAGACCTTCAATAGCGTCATTGATTGTTCCGATCACATTATCGATCGTTCTCTCGGGGCGTCGAACCTGATGACGTTCAGTCTTGCTGGAACGCTCCCACAGCATTTCCTCGCGGGTGCTGAGATAGTCATATTTTGCTTCCAGGGGTGCAGGGTCGTAGCTCTCCAGGACCTTCGAGTTGCATTCGATGTAGTGGGTGTTTACTCGAATAACGGTGTTTGCGATGCTGCGGCGGTCGCCTGATATTTCCCGCGTATTGGCCCTGTTCGTCGGACATCCTGCTTTCGCGGCCTGATAGGCAAATGTCAGGGGCTTGTATTCGACCTCGGTAAATTGGCGGTACAGTTCGTCATACCTTTTAGCGTTGGCAACATCGCTGGTCAGACCGCTGACTTGTTCGGCCAGCAGCGATTGTTCCTGCATCGCTTCCGGGCCGGTGTATACGGTCACTGAAGGTCTGGATTTGAGGTACTGGGCCTCTTTGGGAGTATTGATAAAAATCAGACGGTCCAGGGGCCTGCTTGCCATGGTCTTCTGCACCTGCTCGCGCAGGTAAGCAATGCTGGCAGGGTTGAGTTCATCCAGCGGCATTGTGGTAAAGCAGTCATAGCAATATTGCCAATCGGTGACGACCGCACCATTGGTCACTTTTGCTGGCGTCCGGGCTGGCAGGTTGTTGATCCGCGGGGTTGCATTGGAAATGTACTTGCCCTGTGCCAGTAGCTCCTGTGCGGTGATTGCCTTGAGTGGTTGGATGACGTACCGGTAGAGCGGAATCAACTGGTCCGTTTTGCTGAATTCTATCCAGGCGAGAAGGACCGGCGTGTCGCCGGAGATCAGCTCCGCGTCACTTGCGAGCTGATTCGAGCGGGTGTAGTGGGTGGACGCATAGGTGGCCAGTAGCAGCGTCCGGTCGGTGCTCGGGTCGAGCCTTTCCCATTGGTCTACAGAGGGGTCGCGATTTTCGTAGGCTGACCAGGCGAACTGCCTGGCATTTATTGAGCACCCCGTGAGGCCAATAACAATCGACGCGAGTATAACCAGGCAGATACAGTTCCGGATTGGTCTGGGTGCGTACTTCATGGCACGTCCTTTTGTCAGCGAATGTTCCTTGTTCAAAAACCCTAACGTTCATCGCAGAGCGAGGCAAGTTCCTAGCTGCGTTTTTTTGACCAGGTTGATCACGCTGAGCTTCGCCAGCAGCCGCCCATTAAAGAGGCGGCGCGGTGAGCAAGACTGCGCCAAAACATCAGGAAACACAGTGATTGTTGCTTGAGGGCCATTTGCCACTGTTCTATTGTGAGAAGACTATTATAAAAACTGTCAGGCCCGGCTCGGATGCCTGTCGAATCGTCGATGCTACTTCGGCTTTTGAGAATAGAGTGTCTTATGACTCAAGGACCTCCTGTACCAGTCAACGAGCCGCAACGGCTTATACGGATCAATGAGCTATCCCTTCTGGAATGCTCTTCGGATCCTGTATTCGAGCGCATTGTGGAGTTGGCTGCGGCCTCCTTTCAGGTCCCGATCGCGCTGATTTCTGCGGTCGAAGAGAAGCGTCAGTTTTTTTGTGCAAGCGTTGGGGTCGATACGCGCGAGATGCCCCGTATGGACTCGTTCTGCGCCTACACGATTCTTGCCGATGAGCCTTTTCAGGTTCCCGATGCCCTGTCCGATCCGCGGTTTGCCAGCAACCCCCTTGTGACCCACGAGCCAAACGTGCGCTTCTATGCTGGCGTACCGCTGACTACTCCGGATGGCCTTGGTCTGGGCAGCGTGTGCATTATCGATAGCCAGCCGCGACCGGCGCTTGACGCGCGTGAGCTGACATTGCTTCAGAACCTGGCTGGGCTGGTCATGCAGCGCATATTGAGCTTGCGCGATGCGGCCGTCGTCGACCAGCAAACGGGGCTATTCAATCGCGTGATGCTGGAACAGAAGGTCCGTTCGACCGCCGGTACTGGCAAGGGCTGCACTGTGGCCGCTGTGGACGTCATCCCGCCGCTGTTTCTCAACGATATCGTCAAGGCGCTGGGCTACAAGTTCTCCGACGATCTGATTCTGACCATCAAAAAGCGGCTGCAAGCCCTGTTACCACACGGTTGCACCCTATACAAAATAAGCCCGACGCGCTTTGGCTTTCTTCTGGATGAAGTTCAGGCCGAGGTTGGGCCTTCTTTGTTTCAGTCCATCCTGGATGACCTGGCCATGCCGGTGAACAGCAACGGCATCCCGATACAGTTGCAGGTAGGGATTGGTGTGGTGCCTATCCAGCCCGACCAGGCCAAAGACCAGGACTGGCTCCGTCTGGTCATCAGTTCTTCCGACGATGCGAGGGTTCGCCAGATCGGCTGGCAGTGGTACGACAAAAGCCTGGACGATGCCCAGCAGAGAGCCTTCATGTTGCTCTCGGCCATGACCGGGGCGCTGCAGTCCGATGACCAGCTTTATCTCGTGTATCAGCCGCGCATTGATCTGGCTTCAGGGCAATGCGAGTCGGTTTAGGCCCTGTTGCGCTGGACGCACCCGGTGCTTGGTCCGATCGGACCGGGTGAATTCATCCCCCTGGCCGAGAAAACCGCATTGATTGGCCCTATTACCATGAGAGTTCTGCATGCTGCGGTCAGCCAGGTTGCTGCCTGGCAATCCCAGGGGCTTAACGTCAAGGTGGGGATCAATATTTCGGCTACGGACCTGGAAAGCAGCGCCTTTGTCGACGAGCTTGCCATGCTGCTTGAGCGCAGACGTATCAACGCATCCAGTCTGGAGCTGGAATTTACTGAAACGGCGCTGATAAACAAACCCCAGGCGGTGCGCGAGCAATTGGACAGGATCAGCACGTTGGGCATCAAGATCGCGATCGACGATTTTGGTAGCGGCTACAGTAACTGGACCTACCTGCGGGAGCTGCCCGCGACTACGGTCAAGATTGATCAGACGTTCATGTACGAGTTGCACACCGATGAGAAAAACAAACCGCTGGTGCAGGCGGTCATCGAGTTGGCGTCCCGGCTTGGCTACCGGGTGGTAGCCGAGGGCATAGAAGACGCCGCGACGCTCGAGCTATTGCAGAGTTGGGGCTGCCATGCAGGGCAGGGATATCAAATAGGCAGGCCGATGTTGCCTGACAGGTTGGTCGACTGGCTTGCCGGACGGCCCTCCTGATTTGTTGTCATGCAATCCCTGGCTTGACCCGGTTTTGACGCCACACCAGTGCGATCAATACGGCTGATGCCAGGCCACCGATCAGCGTCGTCATCGGCCCCGGGAAGCTGAACGCAAAGCCTGCGGCGATCATTGGCAGGCGCTGCCAGGATTTGACCAATCCCGCGCCCAGGAGATAGCCCTCCAGGCCGCCCGAGATCAGCATGATGCCGACGATAATCGAGGGCAGGACGTAAAGCAGCGGTGTCAGGTCGCCTTGCAGCAGCAGGGCAGGCTGGAACAGGAAAAACAGCGGGACGAAGTAGATGACCACACCCAGGCGCATGGCGGTGAATGAGGTGCGCATGGGCTTGGCACCGGCAATGGTACCCGCCAGAAAGGCCGCCGCGCCGACCGGCGGCGTGATCACCGAGAGCATGGCGTAGTAGACGATAAAGAAGTGCACGGCGATGGTGTTGAGCCCGCCCACCTCAATAATGGCCGGCGCCAGGGTAACCGCCAGGAAGATATAGGCGACGATGGCCAGCCCGCCCAGGCCCACCAGGCCTGAAGTGACCGAGCCGGTGACGCCAGTAATGGTCAGGGCACCGACTACAAAGGCGATCGGCAGGATGATGGCGGCGGTCTGGGTGATGAGTACGCCGATCTGCCGTATGGCGCTGTACAGCCGGGCGGGGGTCAAGCGGGTTTCCTTGCGCAGGAATGACAGCCCGATCATCAGGATGCAGGCATACCACGGCGTGTAGTACTCCCAGCGCATGTACAGCAGCCCCCACATCAGGAACGCCATAACAAACAGGAATGGCCAGCCGCGCATCATCACTTTGCGCGTCGAGGGCAGCTCCTCTGCCGGCATGCCCTTGATGCCGGTGCGAGCGGCATAACCGTCCACCTGCAGCAGCAGGCCGAAGTAGAACAACAGCGACGGCAGGATGGCGGCGATCATGATGGTGGCGTAATCCACGCCAATGGTAATCGCCATTACAAAGGCGATAGCGCCCATTACCGGCGGCATGACCACGCCACCGGTCGAGGCGCAGGCTTCGATGGCGCCGGCGTAATGGGCCGGGTAACCGGCTTTTTTCATGGTCGGGATGGTGATTGAACCGGTACCGGCGATGTTGGAGAAGATCGAACCGGACAGGCTGCCCATAAAGGCACTGGCCACCACCGCCACCTTTGCCGGGCCGCCGCGGTAGCGGCCGAAGCCGGCATTGGCCAGGTCAATAAAGAAGGCGCCGGCGCCGGTCGCCAGCAATATGCCGGCGAAGACCAGAAAGCCCAGGATGATCTCGGCGACGATCTTGGTGGTGATGCCCATCATGCCTTCGGCGCGAAAGACGTAGGATTCGATCATATGATCGAACCGGTAGGGCACCCCCATGGAAAGCCCTGGGAAGTGGTCTGCTACCAGCGGATAGAGCCCGATCAGCAACACCACCAGCAGGAAGGGGGTGCCGCCGCTGCGCCGGGCCAGCTCCATCATCAACAGCCAGATTAAAATGCCCAGGTACAGATTGCTCCAGCCGGCCTGGACCATGTCCCAGGCGTTGTTGGCGAAGTAGAAGCTCGCGGCCAGTACGATAATGGCGGCCACTATGTCGTAGAGGGGTACCTTTGATTGGCCGGATTTGGCTGGTAGCGCGAGAAAGGCCGCGGCGCCGAAGAAGCCGATAAAGATCCAGTAGTACTCCCCTTCGAGCAACCGGCGGCCATCCCATGAGAAGCCGAATATATAGGCAATGCCGGAGACCAGCCCACATACGCTCAGTACGACAAAAGCAATGCTCTGCCACGAGTAGGCTTCACCCAGCCGCGTCACCTCGTTGCCCGGTGCCGCTTCTTCCGCGGTAATCACGTCGGTTTTCATGGGAATCCCTTTAGCTTTTTATTATGCGTCTGGTGTCACAGACGGGTACGGAAGCCTTCCAGCCCCTGTGTATGCTTCTGCACAATGGCCATGAATTGTTCGTCCTTGGCGTCTGGCTTGATCCCGCTTGCCTGAGCCTCGGCCAGGGCTGCCGTTCGCGCGGCCATCCAGCTATCCACTTTCTCGATAGCCTGCTGGTTCCGCCTTTCGTCTTCCTCGGTCCAGACGTTTATTTCCCTGAGGTAACGCACCGTGCCCCCATGAACAGGGAGCGGTGAGCGATCCAGATATTCCCTGAATACCTCCAGGCTCATGCGCGTGGACAGGGGGTGCGAGCCCTTATAGCGGTCGTAGGATTGGTGAAACCATTTGGCCATGCGATAGGCGAAGGCTTCATCTGCATCTGCCGGGGCGGCGTAGAGAAAGTTGGAGGCCAGGCCGTCGACGCCTTTGGCAGACGAGACGCCCATGGTGATGGTGCCGGGCATGACCATGGGTCGGTGTTCGAGAAAGCCAGCCCAGGCCTCGGTATTGTCCAGATCCATGGGCAGCCAGCGAATGCCGCCGGGTGCGCCTTCCATCTCGGCCATCACTGAACTGATCGAGGCGCAGTAGGCCACGTCGGCGCGGCCTTCCACCACGGTGCGGCAGTTCTCGACGTAGCTGCTGGCGGGCACAAAGGTGAAGTGTGCGGCGCCTTCTTCTCTGCTCATGCCAAGGTAGGCGGGCAGACCATCCCTGACGGCTGCAATCATGGGCGGGGAGAATTGCCCCTGAGCGATCCGCAGGCCATCCTGCTTGAGATCATCCATGGTGTGCAGGTCTGAGTCGCCGGATACGACGAAGCTCCAGGGGGTGTCGTTATGGTGCCAGACCACACGCTGCGGCACAGGTGCCATGGTCGCGTAGTGGCCAATGCCTTGAAGCTGGAAACGCAGCTCAGCGGTTGATACGGAACTCAGCGTCAAATCGCGCCGCTCAGTGAGGCGCTTGTGACGCTGGACCTCGCTGTCCTCGGGCACGACGCGCACGTTGACGCCCAGGTCCTTTTGCAGAATCGGGCCCCAGCCATTGGTTGACGCAAAGCTGCCGCTGGAGGTGCCGGGCGTGCCGATCACCAGCAGGTTTGGCAGGACGTTGTCATCCCCACCCCCGTCAGCGAGGCTGGCCGGGCTGAATACAAGCGCGCCTGCAAGTGACAGGCTGATACCCAGCAGGGCGTTCAGCGGTGTGACCTTCATTGAGCTTTCTCCGAGCCTGTTATTTTTATCGTGATAACGCTGCCGTGCTTTTCCCTACTGTTGCAGATCAAGCTAAGGGCCGTGCAGCTCGCCTGTCAACACAGCGGAGCGGCCATGCTGGTTGCACAAGAGCCCTTTTTATCCCTCGCGCAAAAGCATTGCCTGATTCAGCTTCAACGCCCGCAGCGTTGGCAGTAGCCCGCCCAGCAGCGCCAGTGCACTCACTGCTGCCGCTACCAGGGCGCCCAGCCACCACAGGTCACCTGCGGGCAGCTTCAGCAAGGTGGCGGCCAGGGGCAGCGCAATCAGCGCGCCGAGGGCGGTCGCAAACAAGGTTGATAGCAAGGTCAGCAGACCGGTTTCCAAGAGCATGGCGGAGCGAATGGCCGGGTGCCGGGCGCCGAGGATATGCAGCAGGTTGGCCTCATACAGCTGGCGCCGCCGGCTGACGCTGACCACGCTAGAGAGCACCAGCAGACTGGCGGTAAGGCTGACGAGGGCAACCGCGGCGAGTCCGGCGGTGGCCTTGCCGAGCAGGTCGCCTGCGGTTTCCAGCCAGTCGGCTGTGCGCAGGGTGATGACATTGGGTATGTTGCGCGCCAGCCATTGCTGGGATGCCTTGGCGGCGGGGTCGCTTTGGTAAACCACGCCTACGTAGCGGCCGATCAGGTCATCCAGGGCGCCGTCCTGCAGAACGCCTTCAAACCAGAACCGGGTTTGCAGGCCTTTCTGGCGGTAGATCGCCTTGATCGCTACGGGGATGGTCTGGCCTTCGACCATAAACTCGATCTGGTCGCCCACGGTCAGACCCAGCTGGTTGGCTTCGCGGTCTTCCATGGCCATGAAGGCGGGCTGGCCTTCGGGTGCAGGGGCTGTCCACCAGCTGCCAGATACCAGCTCCAGGTCTTCGGGGTTGCCGGAAAGGTAGCTGAGTTTGTATTCATCACCCATGGCTTCGCGTCTGGCTTGCGAGTTGTCTGCCAGCACCTCGGTGATGGGTTGTTGGTTGATGGCTGCCAGGCGGCCGCGTACCAGGGGCAGCAGTTCTATCTCGCTGGACGGGTCCAGTGACTGCAGGCCGGTTTCCAGGGATTCGATCTGGTCAGGTAACACCTCATAAAGGATCAGGGCAGGTGCTTCGGCGGGTATGGTGGATTCCAGTGCGCGCAGCAGGGTGCCGACCAGCAGGGTACAGGCGACTACCAGTGTCAGTGCTGTACCCAGGGAGAGCAGGGTAGCCCTTAGCGGTGAATCGGGGCGGTGGAGGTTGGCCAGGGCCAGACGCCTGGCGAAGTTGCGATCGGCAAAACCGCTGTTTTCCAATGCTCGGGCGGTGTACTGCAGGCCTTTGATCAGGGCTTCCAGCAGACCCCAGAGCACCACCAGGGCGAGCAGGAACAGGAACCCGAGTTGCGAAGAGGGCAGCCAGAGCAGCAGTGCCGCGATGTACACAGCCAGTAAACCATAGCTGGCGATGCGCCAACTACGCGGCTCATGGCTGGCAGCCTGTACCTTGCCGCGAAACAGCCCGGCGGGTGAGGCGGCCAAGGCCTTTGCCAGTGCCGGTAGGGCAAAGACGTAAGCGGTCAGCACGGCGAACAGCCAGCTCAGAAGCAGCGGCGGAATCCACAGGGACAACCACTGGCCTGCACTGCTGGCTTCGGCCACGTCAAAGGTGTCGCCGGCCAGACTCAGGGCCAGGGTAGAAAGCCCCAGGCCGACGGCGCCGCCAACGAGGCCGGCAATGCTGCCGAGTATGCCGATCTGCAGCAGGTAGATACCCACCAGTGGTTTGCGCCGCAGGCCCAGGGTTTGCAGTGTGGCAATGGTGCCGAGTTTTTCATCAAGGTAGGCATGGATGCTGTTAGCGACGCCCAGGCCGCCAATAAAGAGTGTGGTGAAGGCGATCAGGATCAGCGCGGTGGCAATCTGGTTCAGCCGTTCGGCCAGCCGCTCACTGCGCTCGGCAAAGGTGGTGGTGTCCCAGCGAGTATCGGGAAAGGCCTGCTCGAATTCATCCAGCCAGAGGGTCAGATCGCGGTCGGTCTGTACCCGGTATTCGTAGTCCACCCGCGCACCTGGCCCCAGCAGTTGTGCGGCTTGCAGCGCCTCGTCGGAAATCATGATCGGCAGGCCACGCCAATTGGCATTCAGGCTGCGGTCGGCCTGGGTCTGGATCAGTCCGCTGATGCGAAAACTCGCAGCACCAATCTCGATCTGGTCGCCAATGCCCTGGCCCAGGCGTTCGGCCAAGAGCGGATCAATAACGGCACCCCAGACATCATTCTGTTGGGCGGTGAGCTCGGCCAAGGGTTGGTCTGGCATCAGCTGTAACTGGCCATACAAGGGGTAGGCAGCATCGGGTATCAGTATTGCGGCACGCATGAAGTTCATGTCGCCGTCTGCGCTGGTGCCGCTTACCATAGTGTCCAGCTCGCGTACTAATGAAAGCTGGCCGCTGGCACGAATCCACGCCTGTACCTCATCGGGCAGGGGTTCGCTGGCATCCAGCTCAACGTCACCGCCGAGTAGTGCGCGGGTATCCGCCAGCAGGCTTTGCTCGACCACCCGGTAAAGGCTGGCGGTGGCTGCCACCAGGGTGACGCCGAGTATCAGACACGCGAGAAAGACCTTGAGTACGGAGAGGCGTGAGCTCAGGTCAGCGACCGCGAACTTGAATATCCATGCCGGTTTGGTAGGTGTATCAGAGCGCATGCAAACGCCCTGCATCCATTCTGACCCGATGCTGGCAGCGTTCGGCTACCCGCTCGTCGTGGGTGACCAGTATCAACGTGGATTTGCTTTGCCTGTGCAGGTCGAATAATAGCGACAGCACCTTTTCGCCGGTTTGCTGATCCAGGTTGCCGGTGGGCTCGTCGCCCAGCAGCAGACTCGGTTGATGTACCAATGCCCGGGCAATCGCCACGCGCTGCTGCTCGCCACCGGAGAGCTGCGTGGGGTAATGCTGCAAGCGGTGACTCAGCCCGACGGCCTCCAGCATGGTTGTGGCGCGTTCGCGGGCATTGGCCTGGCCGGCAATTTCCAGCGGCAGGCTGACGTTGCCCAGCGCACTGAGGCCCGGCAGCAAATGGAAAGACTGGAAAATGATACCCAGGTGCTCGCTGCGCCAGTCGGCCAGCGCATTGGAATCCATGTCGCCGAGACGCTGACTGCCCACCAGGATCTCTCCCTGGTTGGGGCGTTCGAGCCCCGAAAGCAGCAGCAGAAGGGAGGTCTTGCCGCTGCCCGAGGGGCCGGTTATCGCCAGTGACTCACCGGGTGGAACCGTGAGCGAGGCATCGCTGAGCACCGCGACGGACCCCGATTCGGTGGGGTAGGTGAGGTGAATGCCGCTCATTTGCACGCTGGTGGACACTGGGGCTCCTTGGCTCGGTCAAAATCAGCTGACACTATGCCATGCCCACTGCAAGCCCGACGATCCGCAGACACCATTGGCAACACTCTGCCGGGGTTCAGCTTGTGCTGTTCGGAACCTCAGCAGAGGGCGTTGAGATCGTTTCAGGTTCTCCGACCGCCCACTCCTTGGGGAAGCGGCGGATTAGCAGCGTCAGACCAAAGCCGACAGACAAAACCAGGAAGGTAAAGCTGAAAGCAGCTGTAAAGCCCCCGGTGGTTTCGATCAGCCAACCGGCGATGGCTGGGCCGAGGAACTGGCCGACCGCAAAGAACAAAGTGGAGAAGCTGAAGGCGATGGGAATATAGCGCGGGCCGACCTGGTCGGTGGCACTCGTCTGGATCATCGCAAACAGGCCGTTGATGGATAGGCCCATTATTAGAAAATGGCAGAAGAAATAGGGCAGGGTCTGATCGATAATCGGCAGGCCCATCGCCGTAATAACCAGAAAAAAGCATGCTCCAAGCGCGTTGCCTCGACCCCAGAAGTCGGATATCCAGCCCCAGATAGGACCCGCAGCAATCGATAGCAGCCCGGTCATGGCCATGAAGCTGCCAGCAACGGCCTCGCTGTGCCCGCTTTCGACCATGAAACTGATCATGAACACGGCCTGGATGATGTAACCCAGGCCGATGATGCCGTAGGTGCAGGACACTATGAGTACCCGCGGATTGCGATAGATCCGCCACTTCTCGTCGGCAGGCACGCCGGTGTTACTGCTGTTGGTGCGCGGGGGGTTGCGTACAAACAGGCCGATCATGCTGGCTACAATAAGGGCAGTGGCGGCAAACACGCCCCAGCTTACCCGCCAGCCCTGATCGCCGAATACGCTGAACAGCCAAGGCACCAGTACGCCGGTGACCAGGGCGCTGAGCCCCACGCCACTGGTCATGAAACCGATGACCAGTCCGCGTTTGTCCGGAAACCAGGTGGCTAGCAGTGCCACCATGGGCGCAAATGCAAAGGCAGTGCCGAACCCCAGCAATCCCATGAGCCCGAGGACCAGCCAGAAATGGGTCGCCAGAGCCAGGCCGACAAAACCTACCGACACTGTGAGCATGCCAAACAGGATCGAGGCCTTCGCACCCCAGCGCGCCGCCGCCAAACCACCGGCCAGCACAAAGCAGACGTAACACAGAGCGGTCACCGTACTGAGAATGCCGGCCTGCTGGTAGGACAGCCCCAGGTCTGCGCGCATGGCTGGAAGGATGATGCCATAGGCCAGACGGGCAAAACCGATCACCACCAGGGATGTGAGGGTGCCACACAGCACGGTAATCACCATGTTGGGGCGGTTGGTATTCTGGGACATCTTGATTCTCGCGTAGTTTGGCTTGCTGACACAGGCATTTGGCAGCCGCGCAGATTACCAGTTATTGGCTCACCGGACCGACTCAGGGGCGACACTCTTCCAGATAAGACTGATCAATGATATTGCCAATACGACAAACAGTGCGCTGGCGTGCAAGGACATGGCCCCGAACGCGTCAAGCGCATGCACGGTGAGGCCGGAGATCGATACCCAGAGCATCGGGATGATGGCGGCGGCCCAAAGAGCCAGGCCGCGAAGCAGAACGATCACCAGTCCCAGGGTGGCAATGGCGGTGGGGTCGGCATGGATGCCGAACACTTCTGCCTGGTACCAGGAACCCCCGGTCAAGGGGGCCAAGAGCGGCAGAATGATCAGGCCGAAGAGGCTGACCGCCACGCCAATCATGATCGGTGGGCTGGTGCGACGCGCTGCTTTATCCAGGCCGAGCCCGGTGAGGGCAATCAATGCCAGCAACACGGCCTGGGCAATAAAGGCGTAGCCGACATAGCTCCCCGCCCAGTTGAGATTGGCATAGCGCTGGAAAAAGAAAGCGATGGCCACGAAGACCAATACGGGTGCGGGTAGCAGGCACGCAAGCCGCGTGCGGTTACGCAATGCCAACACCAGCGCAGCTGCTCCCATGGCCAGTGTCAGCAAGTGCAGGGGCCAAAAGGTCTCGCCCATGCGCTCGAGTAGTCGAAAGTAGACATCCGCGGTGAAGGGAATGAAGTCCTGCAGCTGGTAGCTTGTCCAGTCGTTCATAGCGACGCTATATAGCTCACCATCCGTTGTCGGGCATCGGGTGAGGGCATGGGAGCGTGGCCGGCGCGCATGTTTTCGTGCATGTGCGCGATCTGCGTGGTCGCGGGGATGGCGCAGGTAATAGCCGGGTGGCTGACAATAAACTTCAGCAGAAAATCAGCCCAGGTGTCGCAGCCGCATTCCGCTTTTGCCCAATCGGGCAAGGGCTGGTTACGCCGCTTGAGACCCTTGATCAGGCTCCCGCCATCGTAGGGTCGGTTGGCGATCACGCCAATGCTCCGTTCCTCTGCCAGGGGCAGGAGCCGCTCTTCCGCTTCGCGGTGGGTAATATTGTAGGTGAGCTGAATAAAGTCGATGTCCTCCGAGGTCATGATCTGCTCGACATCACGGTGGCGCCGCCCGTGGGAAGTGGTAATGCCCACATACCCGATCTTGCCCTCGGCTTTCATCGCCTGCAGGTCTGTCAGGTGCGCGCGCCAGTCGGTAAGGTTGTGTACCTGCACTAGATCAAAGTGCCCGACACTCCAGCGGTCTTGCAGCTCGGCCACCTGCTCGCGGGCTGATCCTCCTGCCGGGCTCCAGACCTTCTCCGCAGAGAACAGGCTGTCGGGGGTGCCCAGTTGCTCTAATGCATAGCCCATTACATCAGGCGCCGAGCCGTACATGGGCGAGGAGTCGACCAGCCCACCGCCGGCTTCGAAAAAAGCCTTCACCACCTCTGTGCGGGCATCGAGCAGCTGTGGATCGTTGCCAATATTGAAGCTGCGCCAGGTACCCATGCCGATGACCGGCAGCTTTTTATCAGTACCGGCGAAGGTCTTTTGCCGCAGTCCTGGCGCGCTGGCCAGAATTGAGGCTGATGGCAGCGCCATGGCGGCCAGTGTGGCGCCAATCAGTTTGAGACTTTGTCTGCGTGTGATGCGATGGTTCACGGCGGAGCCCTCCTGATCAGATCATCTCCAACGGTTGTTTGCGCGAAGGCGGCGGATAGGCAGCATCTATTCTGGCTAGATCATCGGCGTCGAGTCTGAGAGTGTCAGCGCCGGCATTCTGCCTGAGATGGTCGAGGTTCACCGCCTTGGGAATGGCGATCACGCCGGGATAGCGCATGACCCATGCCAGTGCTACCTGGGCAGTGGTGGCCGTGTGCTTGTCGGCAATACGCTGCAAGGTCGCATCGCGCAGCAGTGCTCCACCCTGGCCAATCGGGCAGTAAGCCATGAGCGGCATATTCTGCTGCGCCTGCCAATCAATCAGATCGTATTCGATACCCCTTGCTTCGGGGTTGTAGAGCACCTGATTGGTTGCGCAATCGGGGTTGGCCAGCTCTTCCAGATCGGCCTCGTCAAAATTCGACACGCCCCAGCGGCGAATCTTGCCCTGCTCGCGCAATTGCTCGAACGCGGCGACTGTCTCGCTCAGCGGATATTCCCCACGCCAGTGCAACAGGTACAGATCAATCGTGTCTGTCCCCAGTCGGCGCAGGCTGCGTTCGCATGCGGCCTGCACGCCGGTAGTGCTGGCATTGTGCGGATAAACCTTGCTGACCAGATACACCTCATCGCGGCGGCCACGAATGGCTTCAGCGACGATCTCCTCGGCACCGCCTTCGGCATACATCTCTGCGGTATCAATCAGCGTCATGCCCATATCCAGACCTTCACGCAGGGCCCTGACCTCGGCTTGCCTCTGCGCTGCATCTTCGCCCATATGCCAGGTGCCCTGGCCAATGCGCGGTACGCTTACTCCGCCTAATGTGATTGTCTGCACGCTGGGACTCCTTAAATGGATGGTCTGATTATCGTTTGCGCCCCTTGACCAACACTTTCTGCAAGGCGGCGATGTCTTTGCTGGCCTGAAATACGGACAGATCAGGCTCGGCCTGGCCACTGCGGCCCAGCCGGTCGATCTGGGCGTAGTACCAGTATTGCACCGCAAAGGTGGCCATGGCTCTCAGAGCCTTGAGCTTGCCGAGAAACGCCAGCCAGCTGGGGAACAGGGCCAGCTGGTTTTCATAACGGGGCAGCTCTTCGAGACCGGCGAGCAACTGCGCGGGGGCGTCGGTCATGACGCACATGGGGCGACCCAGGCCGATCAGATCGGCACCGCCGCTTTCCAGAGCCTGCTGCATGACCTCTTTCCTGCGGAAACCACCGGTGACCATCAGTGGTACCGACACCTTGGCACGCATGGCCAGCGCAAAATCCACGAAATAGGCTTCGCGCTGCTGGGTGGACTGAGCCACGGCCTGCGGCTCCGCCGCTTCAATACCTTCGACCCCGAGCAGCTTGGGTTGTTCATAGGTGCCGCCGGAAATCTCGATCAGATCGACCCCGGCCTTTTCCAGCCACGCCACTACCTGGAGGCTGTCGTCGAAGTCAAAGCCGCCTTTCTGGAAGTCGGCACTGTTGAGCTTTACTGATACCGGGAACTGCGGGCCAACAGCGGTGCGTACGGCTTCAACAGTATCCATTAGAACGCGCGCGCGGTTCTCCAGTGAGCCGCCGTATTCATCGCTGCGCTGGTTACTGCGCGGACTGAGAAACTGCGACAGCAGGTACCCGTGTGCGGCGTGTATCTGTACCCCGGTGAAACCTGCGTTTTTGACTGCTACGGCGCACTGGGCGAAACGGCGCACGATCTCGCTGATCTCATCTTTTTCCAGCGCGACTGGCTCGCCGAACTGACCACCGGGCAGGCCCAGTTTGACCGGCGATGGCGCCTTGGGATGCGGGTTGATCATCTTCATGGTCTGCCGCCCGGCATGGCTGATCTGCGCCCAGAAGTGGTTGCCGTTGCGTGTGGCGGCTTTTGCCCAGCTACTCAGCGCTGCCTGCATGGCGGCGTCGGGCTCGCGATCTATCACAACATTGCCTGGGCGCTCCAGGTGATCGCGGTCGATCTGGATGTTACCTGACAAAAGCATGCCCGCACCGCCATCGCTCCACAGGCCGTAGAGGCGCTCGAGTTCTGGGGTAGGTACACCATCGGGTGTTGCCAGACCTTCGGTCATGGCGGCCTTGGACAGGCGATTGGGAATGGTGGCACCGCAGGGAAGGCTTAATGGGTCGGCGAGGGATATGGTCATCGGATTCTCTTCTTGTTTTTAGGACTATCTGGAGTGTATCCGGTTTTCGCCCGGCTGTTTTTGTGCGGGATATTTGCGGATTTCGCCTCGCAGAGGGGCCGCTGCTCCCAGCAACGCTGGTGGGCAGTGGAGCAGTACCGGTCCAGGGGCGAGAGTTTGGTCATTTTTTGCATCAAATTGGCAACTTTGTTGTCCAACGCGCACGAGAGCAAGCAATTGGTTTTATCTGTTACATAGGAGATCCCGTCAGCCCCATGATTGATTGGATATTGGCCAACCAGGTCCTTTTTAATGCCGGCGTTAGCGCCCTTACCGTGATCATCTGGGTGATATACGCCCAGCTTCTGTACTTTGGCTTTCGTCGGCAGCGTACGCCGAGAATGCTTATTAATCGGGGCAGGAAGAAGAACCTGGATGCACTGTGCATCATCAGCAACATGAGTCAGGAGGCTATATATGTGGAGTACATCATCGCCACGCTGAAAACTTCGCGCGGGACTGTGATCATGGATGTGACGGATTTTGAGCAGGATCCTACAGAGGAGCGCGAGGACGAGAATGGCAACCGGCAAATGGTCTCGGTAGTACCCCCGGATCTGCGCGAGAACACCCGCCAGGGTCCGCTCCTTTCCGGGGAGTTCATGCATATTGGCACCTTCAAGGAGGTGGTCAAGCGGCTGACGGGGGAGGCGGGCATCCCCATGCGAGGGAGTCTTCCGGATGCGGACATTGAACTGGAGAGTCTGACCATCGAATTGATCGCCCTGTACGGACCGGAACCCCGACCGGTCAATGCAAGACGCAAGTTTAAAATCAAAAGCGATGAGAACAGCGCAACTCTGGTTCCTACATCCTGGCAAACCCAACACGGGATTTCATTTCTGCGCCGTCGACGTCTAAGCAAGATTGTGGATGAAATGAATGAAACCAATTTTTCGATGAGCTCTACCATCCGCTGGGACGATGATTAAGTTCCCTCCACAAGATGCTCGATGGCGTCTTTGATTCGAGTATGTTCGGTCAGTTGGTCGAACAGGCCTGCTACGGACTCTCCGTGGATAAGCCCCAGCAACACCCCCAGTACAGAACCCCTGTGGACGTTGTCTCCGCCGACTTCCGCGTTGGCCTGCAGGGCTCGCAGTGAGTCCTTTTGGTGTTTACACGCAAAGAACAGTACAGCAGGCCATGAATCGCTGATATAGCAGGCCGGCGACAGGGTTCTGCCGACGATCTCGCGTTCAGGGCGTTGGCTATCGACCAGCTTGCTGAGTTCTCGCCGTGGCAAGCCGCGCGTTGCATTCAGGAGCAGCTCCTGCACGGAGGTATCACTGTCGCGAAATAGCAGCCCATCGATCAGATTGACATAGGCGTCACACACCTCGGCCAGCGAAGGGTCCGGGTGCGTCAGTGCCAGGTGCTCCCGGCATAGCCGCCGGGTATCTTCCAGTGTGGTGCCGCGCAGGCGCTCTCCGATCGCTAGCGGTGCGATGGTTACCAGTCCGCCGACAGAAGGGGTGTCATGGGTAACGGCGGCGCATTTCTCCGGTGGTTTTCCGGCCTGGAGATTGGCGAAAAAGCCGCGATGGTAGGATTCGGCGTAGGTATCCGGATGGGCGGGCTCGTCCGCGGTCATCAGGTGGATATACGCCTGCAGAAAGCCGTCGCGATCATAGCGGCCGCTGGATCGGTTCATGACGTCCATCAACGCCAGTACGCAGTGGGCATTGAGCGTGTTGTCACCGGCCTGCATGCCCTGGTGATAATGCATGTTGGGCCGGTTCCAGTACTGGGCTTTACCCTTGAGGATTACATTGCCTACCACTTCGGGTCGACTCTGCCCGCTGGATGTCTTGCGTCCACCACCGTTGGTCGAGTGTAGGGACATGATCGAGGAGGGATGGAATTCTGGCGCCGGATGAAAGGTTCGGACGCCCTCGGGAAAGGCGCTGTCGATATCACTGACGCGATAGAACCAGTGTGCCGGCATGGCCAGGGCGTCACCGATAAACAGGTTCTGCAGAGCCGCGGTGGCTCTGGCGGTTATCATTTTTTCCATGATCAATGCCCTCAAGTGCTATTTCGTTGGAGCATACAGGGTCTGATGCAGGCGGGAGATGGACAGGTGTTGCCGTTTGCTACGTAGGATCAGGTGGGTGGTTCTAGCGGATTTCAATGGCTGGTGAGGCAAGGCCGTTGCGGTGATCACATGACTTCCCGCTCAAAAGCCGGATAATGGCGTCCAATTCGTCCCGCTCGTTATTCTGGTGCCCCCATGGAAATCAAGGTCAACTTTCTCGACAACCTCCGGCTTGAAGCCAAGTTCGATGACTTCACGGTGGTGTCCGACCAGCCTATCCGCTACAAGGGTGATGGCTCCGCGCCGGGGCCGTTTGATTACTTTCTGGCGTCCTCTGCATTGTGCGCAGCCTATTTTGTAAAGCTGTACTGCAATACTCGCAATATTCCCACCGACAACATTCGCCTGTCGCAGAACAATATCGTAGATCCGGAAAACCGCTACAACCAGATATTCAAGATTCAGGTCGAGCTGCCAGCGGATATTTCCGACAAGGACCGCCAGGGAATCCTGCGCTCCATCGACCGTTGTACGGTCAAGAAGGTGGTGCAGACCGGCCCTGAGTTCGTGATCGAGGAAGTGGAAAATCTGGACGCCGATGCCCAGTCACTGCTGATGCCCATAGGCACAGAGGGTGAGGGCACGCGTATTCTTGGCAAGGATCTGCCGCTGGAGCAGACCATCGCCAATATGTCGGGCATCCTCGCGGACCTGGGCATGAAGATCGAGATCGCCTCCTGGCGCAATATCGTGCCCAATGTCTGGTCGCTGCATATCCGTGATGCCCAGTCGCCGCTGTGTTTTACCAACGGCAAGGGCGCGACCAAGGAAGCCGCGCTGGCCTCGGCGCTGGGCGAGTTTATCGAGCGGCTGAACTGCAACTTCTTTTATAACGATCAGTTCTGGGGTGAAGACATTGCTAACGCAGCGTTTGTTCATTATCCGAACGAACGCTGGTTCAAGCCGGGCGCAAAGGACGCGCTGCCCAAGGGGCTACTTGATGACTACTGTCTGGAGATCTATAACCCGGAGGGCGAGCTGCGCGCCTCACACCTGATCGACACCAACTCGGGCAATGTTGCACGCGGTATCTGCGCGCTGCCCTATGTGCGCCAGTCCGACGGTGAAGCGGTGTACTTCCCCTCCAACCTGATCGAGAACCTGTTTCTCAGTAACGGCATGAGCGCGGGTAACACTCTGGTTGAGGCGCAGGTGCAGTGCCTGTCGGAAATATTCGAACGCGCGGTCAAGCGCGAGATCCTCGAGGGCGAAATCGCCTTGCCCGATGTGCCGCAGGAGGTCATAGCCAAGTACCCCGCGATTCTGGCGGGTATTCAGGGCCTGGAAGAGCAGGGTTTCCCGATATTGGTGAAGGACGCCTCGCTGGGTGGCGAATTCCCGGTGATGTGCGTCACCCTGATGAACCCACGCACCGGAGGGGTGTTTGCCTCCTTTGGCGCGCACCCGAGCCTTGAAGTAGCCCTGGAGCGCAGCCTCACCGAGCTGCTGCAGGGGCGCAGTTTTGAAGGATTGAACGACCTGCCGCAGCCGACCTTCGAGAGCCAGGCCGTGACCGAGCCGAACAATTTTGTCGAGCACTTTATCGATTCCAGTGGTGTGGTCTCCTGGCGCTTTTTCAGCTCCCGGTCTGACTATGAGTTTGTCGAGTGGGACTTCTCTGGAGAGGGCGCAGACTCCACCGCCCAGGAAGCCGACACGCTGTTTGGAATCCTCGAGGAGCTGGGCAAGGAAGTGTACATGGCGGTCTATGACGACCTGGGCGCCACTGCTTGCCGCATCCTTGTGCCGGGATATTCCGAGGTATACCCGGTCGACGATCTGATCTGGGACAACACCAACAAGGCGTTGTACTTTCGCGAAGACATTCTCAACCTGCACAGCCTGGATGAAGACCAGCTGCAGGATCTGGTCGAGCGGCTGGAAGAAAGTGAGCTGGATGATTACACCGACATCAAGACGCTGATCGGCATCGAGTTTGATGACAATACCGTCTGGGGCCAACTGACGATTCTGGAGTTGAAGGCGCTTATTTACCTCGCTCTCGAGCAGTTTGATGAGGCCAAGGAGCTGATCGAAACCTTCCTGCAGTTCAATGACAACACGGTCGAGCGCGGTCTGTTCTATCAGGCGGTCAACGTGGTGCTGGAGGTGCTGCTGGATGACGAGCTGGAGCTTGCCGACTTTGAGCGCAACTTCCGTCGCATGTTCGGTGATGCGCGCATGGATGCCGCGCTTGGTTCCACCAACGGCAGCCTGCGCTTTTTCGGGCTCACGCCCACCAATACCCAGCTTGACGGGCTGGATCGTCACCTGCGGCTTATCGAAAGCTACAAAAAGTTGCATGCCCGGCGCGCGAGTGCGGCTGGTACAAAGGGTTAGAGCGCTAGCTGACGGGAAGACCACCCGGCACGTGCTGGCGTGGTCCATCCGAAGGCGAATTGCATTCGGATTGTCGGGCGCATTTTGCCGCGTCGATATATCATGCGCCACCGCAACTTTCGCATCAGGCCATCATGCCCAGCAACGCCATCTATACCGACCTGTCGGCTTACTACGATTTGATGTGCGCAGATATCGATTACCGGGCGCAAAGCCACTGTACTCATAGGCTGCAGCAGCTTTTGGGCAATGGTGGTAAAAGTCACCTCGATCTGGCCTGTGGTACCGGACCACATGTACGGCATCTGCTTGATGCGGGCTATCAGAGTAGCGGCCTGGACATCAATCAGCCCATGCTGGATCAGGCGCTGATTCGCTGTCCGCAAGCACAGTTCTCTCTGCAGGATATGTGCAGCTTTACGGTCGAGCAGCCGGTGGATCTGATTACCTGTTTTCTGTATTCCATCCATTACAGCGCATGCATTGAGCGGCTCAAGGCGTGCATCGCCAGTGTGCACGGCGCCCTGGTCAGCGGCGGCCTGTTCTGCTTCAACGCAGTCGACAAAGACAGGATCGACAATGACTCCTATATGTCGCACACGGTCAGCGACACCGACGGTCAGCTGAACTTCAGTTCCGGTTGGCACTATTCGGGGGAAGGGGAGCAGCAGTCGCTAAAACTGCGAATTGAAAGAACCGCTGCGAACGTGAGCCAGATCTGGCGCGATCAGCATGCAATGGTGGCGGTAACTGTTACTGAGCTGACTGCGTTCTTGGAGCCGTACTTTGAAGTGCATGTGCTTGAGCACGATTATGAGACGATTTCTCCGTGGGACGGGGCATCGGGCAATGTGCTATTTGCCTGTGTAAGGAAATAGCTGACACGGCGCGAGATGTTCGCGCCGGTTGTCGAGTTTGTGAGTAGTTTCTGTCAGTCCTGAATGGCGTCGGAAAACTGGCCAATGGCACCGACCACACGCTGCGCCTCGTCACGAATCTTCAGCATGACTTCGCCAGCCTTGTTGGCCAATTGCACCCCTTGTTCAGATTTGGCTTTGCTTTCACTCATGCCGCTCACCGCGTGTTGAGCCAGCTCCATGTTTTTCAGAACCACGTCGTTGATTTCTAGGGTGGCCTGGCTGGTGCGGGCTGCCAGATTTCGGACTTCATCGGCCACCACAGCGAATCCGCGACCCTGTTCACCGGCCCGTGCAGCTTCGATAGCCGCGTTGAGGGCCAAGAGGTTGGTTTGCTCGGCGATGCCACGAATGACCTGGACGATGCTGTTGATTCGCTCGGATTGGTTGCCCAGGGCATTGATATGACCTGATACCTGTTCCAGCTCTGATGCTATGGATCGCACGACCTCAACCGTGGCCTGAACTGTGTCGGTACCCTGGCGAGCGCTTTCATCTGTTTCCGCAGCGATGTCGAAGGCCAGCTTGGCTGCAGCAGATTCGGCATGCCGACTTTCAACCTGGCTTGTGATGTCACTGGCGAATTTCACCACGCCGTAGAGCTTGCCGCTGTTGTCATAGAGGGGGTTGTAGGTAGCCCGCAGCCAGACTGTCTGGCCGTCACGGGTGACGCGCTTGAAGCGGTCGGACAGGTATTCGCCCTTGTTCAGGCGCTGCCAGGCCAACTGGTAATCGGTACTGGCAAAGGTTTCAGCATCACAGAAGATTCGGTGGTGTTTGCCTTTTACGTCGTCGAGCCGATAGCCCATGGTATTGAGGAAGTTGTCGTTGGCTTCGACAATGTGTCCATCCAGGGTGAACTCGATCACCGCCATTGATCGATTGATGGCGTTAAGCAGGCTTTTGTGCTCCTGCTCGGCCTTCATTGCATGGGTAATGTCGGTAGCGATTTTTATGACCTTGCTGACTTTACCGTGCTGGTCCGTAACTGGGATATAGCTTGCCTCAAGCCATATCGGGCGACCGCCCTTGGCCAGACGCATGAATCTGTCGCTGAAGCTCTCACCCTGGGCAAGTCGTTGCCAGAAACGCTGATACTCGTTGCTGCGCGCCAGCTCTGGTGTGCAAAACAGGCTGTGTTGGTTGCCCAGGACTTCTTCCGAGTTGTAGCCGACTACCTGAAGAAACAGCGGGTTTGCTGTGAGGATCTTCCCGGTTGGGGAGAACTCGATCATTGCCATGGTATGGCTGATCGCATTCACGATCTGGTTTTGAATGGCCAGTTGTTGTTGGCTTTGTTCAAGTGCATCGCGAACACGTGATCCAAACATGGATACCTCAGCGTTGATAGGGTGTATTGGTCCGTTATCGGCAGGCAGTTTAAGTTCTGAAGCTCGTAAAAGTGTTTTGCGAAGCTCTAGCGCGGTGAATAGAAAGCAACTCGGAACCTACGGAAAGCGTTTCATAGCACCGGCCCGAATGGCCCGGTGCTATGTCATCTTGGGTGTCATCAGCCAAGTGCGAAGATGGTCAATCCCAGCTCAATGCTCCGCCGGTCTGATACTCGATAACCCGCGTTTCGAAGAAGTTCTTCTCCTTCTTCAAATCCATTATTTCGCTCATCCAGGGGAAGGGGTTGACCGTGCCCGGGTACTCTTCCTTTAGACCGATCTGGGTCAGGCGGCGGTTGGCGATGAATTTGAGGTAATCCTCCATCATTCCCGCGTTCATACCCAGCACGCCGCGGGGCATGGTGTCGCGCGCGTATTCGATTTCCAGCTGGGTGCCTTGCAGGATCATCTGCGTGGCTTCGTCCTTCATACTGGCATCCCACAGATGCGGATTCTCGATCTTGATCTGGTTGATCACATCGATGCCGAAATTCAGGTGCATGGACTCGTCGCGCAGGATGTACTGGAACTGTTCAGCCACGCCAGTCATCTTGTTGCGACGGCCCATGGACAGGATCTGGGTGAACCCGCAATAAAAGAAAACGCCTTCCAGAACGCAGTAGTAGGCGATCAGGTTGCGCAGCAACTCCTTGTCGGTTTCGACCGTGCCGGTATTAAAGGTCGGATCGGAAATCGACTTGGTGTACTTGAGCCCCCAGGCGGCTTTTTTCGCGACCGAGGGTATCTCGTGGTACATGTTGAAGATCTCGCCTTCATCCATGCCCAGCGACTCGATGCAGTACTGGTAGGCGTGGGTGTGGATCGCCTCTTCAAAGGCCTGGCGAAGAATGTACTGGCGGCACTCGGGGTTGGTGATCAGGCGGTAGACGGCCAGCACCAGATTGTTGGCCACCAGGGAATCGGCGGTGGAGAAGAAGCCCAGGTTGCGTTTGACGATGCGACGCTCGTCGTCGGTCAGGCCCTCGGGGTTTTTCCACAGGGCGATGTCGGCGGTCATGTTGACCTCCTGCGGCATCCAGTGGTTGGAGCAGCCGTCCAGGTACTTCTGCCAGGCCCACTCGTACTTGAATGGGACGAGCTGATTGAGATCGGCGCGGCAGTTGATCATGCGCTTGGTGTCGACGCTGACCCGGGCAGCGGAGCCTTCGAGCTCGTCCAGACCTTCCTGCACGTCGAGGGCGTCGAGTGCGGCCTTGGCTCGGGCGATGGCGGCGGAGTCGTCACTGGCAACGTGGCGGGCATTGTCGACTGCGGTGACCGCTTGTTGGTCCAGGTACGAATCTGGCGCATCTGTCGAGGTGGACGACGCTCCCAGCGGCGGAGTGTTGGTGGTTTCTGGTGTGTCTAGTTCATCCCAGCTGAGCATGGTTGGCTCCCTTTGGTCTTAGCTTCAAGCGGCGGGCTTCAAGCTTCAAATTGTCTTTGTTTGCGGCTCGATTTGCGCTTGGCGCTGGATCGTAGCTGCGGTGTCGGTTGTCTTGTTCCGGTGTTGGGCCGTTAGTCCGCTTGGATTCCCGCCTTCTCGGGAATGACGATTCGGGTAATGCGTGCTTCTCGATTCGTCATCCACGCTGGCTAATTGCTCCGTCATCCTCGCGAACGCGGGGATCCATTCGGGTGGGGCTGTATACGCTGTGCGCAGTGCCAAACCCCTAAGGTCAAAATGGATTCCCGCGTTCGCGGGAATGACGGGAACAGGAGTCACTGGCACGCCTCACAGTCCGGCTCATCTATCGAGCAGGCCTTGGGAACCGGGGCCGGGCCGGCGGCACTCAAACCAGCGGGAGCGCCACTGGATACCGCATTGAGCTTGCCGGTTTCCACTGTCGACTTCTCGGTGCTGGTGGCGGCGAGGGCGCGCAGATAGTAGGTGGTTTTCAGGCCGCGATACCAGGCCATGCGGTAAGTCACATCCAAGGCTTTACCCGAGGCACCGGCAATATAGAGGTTGAGCGATTGGGCCTGGTCGATCCATTTCTGGCGGCGGCTGGCGGCTTCTACGATCCACTTGGTTTCCACTTCAAATGCGGTGGCGTACAGGGCTTTCAGGTCCGCTGGGACGCGTTCGATCTGCTGGACTGAGCCGTCATAGAACTTCAGATCGTTGACCATGACCGGATCCCAGAGCTTACGTGCCTTGAGGTCGCGCACTAGGTAGGGGTTGATCACGGTGAATTCGCCGGAGAGGTTCGATTTGACGTAAAGGTTCTGGTACGTGGGCTCGATCGACTGGGAAACGCCGGTAATGTTTGCGATGGTTGCGGTCGGGGCGATGGCCATGATGTTGGAGTTGCGGATGCCTTGCTTGGCGCGCTGACGCAAGGGCTCCCAGTCCAGCGTCTGGCTGCGGTCGACTTCAATGTATTTGGCGCCGCGCTGCTCGGTCAGAATGTCCAGGGAGTCCAACGGAAGGATGCCCTGGCTCCACAGGGAGCCCTGGAAGCTGGAGTAGCTGCCGCGCTCCTCGGCCAGGTCGCAGGAAGCCTGGATGGCGTAGTAGCTGACCGCCTCCATGGAGTTGTCGGCGAACTCGACGGCCGCGTCCGAACCGTAGGCGATGTGCTGCAGGTAAAGCGCATCCTGAAAGCCCATGATGCCCAGGCCCACGGGGCGATGCTTGAGGTTTGAATTGCGCGCCTGCGGCACCGAGTAGTAATTGATATCGATGACGTTATCCAGCATGCGCACGGCTGTCTTTACCGTGGCGGCGAGCTTGGCGGTATCCAGCTTGCCGTCGACGATGTGCTGCGGCAGGTTGATCGAGCCCAGGTTGCACACGGCGATCTCGTCGGCCGAGGTGTTCAGGGTGATCTCGGTGCACAGGTTGGAGCTGTGGACCACGCCGGCATGCTGCTGCGGGCTCCGCAGATTGCATGCATCCTTGAAGGTGAGCCATGGGTGGCCTGTTTCGAACAGCATGCTGAGCATCTTGCGCCACAGGTCGCGTGCCTTGATGGTTTTGTGCAGCTTGAGCTTGCCGTACTCGATCAGCGCCTCGTAGTACTCGTAACGCTCCTCGAAGGCCTTGCCTGTCAGGTCGTGCAGGTCGGGCGTGTCGGACGGGGAAAACAGGGTCCACATGCCGTCGTCGAATACACGCTTCATGAACAGGTCGGGAATCCAGTTCGCGGTGTTCATGTCGTGGGTGCGGCGACGGTCGTCACCGGTGTTCTTGCGCAGTTCGAGGAATTCCTCGATGTCCAGATGCCAGGTTTCTAGGTAGGCGCAGACCGCGCCCTTGCGCTTGCCACCCTGGTTGACGGCCACGGCCGTGTCGTTGACCACCTTGAGAAAGGGCACAACGCCCTGGCTCTTGCCGTTGGTGCCCTTGATGTAAGCGCCGAGAGCGCGCACGGGGGTCCAGTCGTTGCCCAGGCCGCCAGCAAATTTGCTCAGCATGGCGTTGTCGTGAATGGCGTGATAGATGCCGGAGAGTTCGTCAGGCACGGTGGTCAGGTAACAGCTCGACAATTGCGGACGCAGGGTGCCGGCGTTGAATAGCGTGGGTGTGGAAGCCATGTAGTCGAAGCTGGATAGCAGCTTGTAGAACTCCACTGCGCGGGCGTTGCGGTCGGCTTCTTCGATGGCCAGGCCCATGGCAACACGCATAAAGAATATTTGCGGTAGCTCGAAACGCACGCCATCACTGTGGATGAAGTAACGGTCGTACAGGGTCTGCAGACCCAGATAGGAAAACTGCTTGTCGCGGCTGTGATCCAGCGCTTGGCCAAGTGCTTCCAGATCGAATTCCTTCAGGCGCGGGTCGAGCAGTTCATGCTCGACGCCAAAATCGATATAGGCGGGTAGGGCACGGGCATACATCTCGGCCATATCGCCGTGGGTGGCACTTTCGGCCACATCCAGAAAGCTCAGAGCCTCGGTGCGCAGGTTGTCGAGCAGCAGGCGGGCAGTGACGTGGCTGTAGTTCGGCTCGCGCTCGACCAGTGTGCGCGCAGTCATGACCAGGGCAGTATTCACATCCTGTTGGGTGACGCCGTCGTACAGGTTCTTCAGGGTTTCGCGCTCGATCAGCTTGGCATCCACTTCGGCCAAACCTTCGCAGGCTTCGTCGATGATGGTGTGCAATCGACCCAGGTCCAGGGGCTGGCGGCTGCCGTCGGGAAGGGTAATGTTAAGGGTCGGATGCGCCTCAACCGGCTGACGAGCCTGGCGCTGGCGTGAATGCTCCTCACGGTAGAGCACGTAGGCGCGGGCGACTTTCTGCTCACCGGAGCGCATCAATGCCAGCTCTACCTGGTCCTGGATCTCTTCGATATGCAGGGTGCCGCCGGAGGGCATCCGGCGCTTGAAGGTGGCGGTGATGGTTTCAGCCAGTTGATTCACTGTCTGATGGATACGACTTGAGGCGGCTGCTTGTCCGCCCTCTACTGCAAGAAAGGCTTTGGTGATGGCGACCTTGATCTTGTCATCGGTGTAGCTGACCAGCTTGCCGTTGCGCTTTATGACGCGCATCTGGCCGGGAGCGGTCATCTGTAATTCTGAATCCTGGTCGCCGTGGGAAGTGCTGCCCTGGTGCGAATCGGTGTTGGGGGTGACGGGCGGCATGGTGGGCTGCATTGATGATCTCCTTGGCGAAGCCGATAACACAATATGTAGTGTTCTGCTGTTCAGGATCAGAACCTTGTTCGCTGTACTTCGTCTGCGAACAAAGCTCTGATCCCATATGTAGTGGGTTTGAATTATTGGATCACAAGATAGTGTGTAATTTATGCGGGTGCAAGCCTGTTTTTGTGTATATAAGGCATGGCAGTTTGCCGGGTATTGCCCATTTTTCCAGTAAATTCGGGGTATTCAGGCAGTATTTAACCTCCGATTCACTCAAAAAAAACGTGTGTCGCTACTATATGTAGTGTTTCCTGTTTGTGACCGACGTCGCGCTCTGATGCCGGATAGGTGTTTTGCCGGGGGATTGTTACAATCGCTGCTTTCCGCAGGTAGACAGGTGGGTTGGCAGGCGCATGGCAACTGATAACGAACGCATCCTCATAGTCGAAGACGATCTCAAGCTGGCTGAACTGATTCAGGCATTTTTGCGCTCGCAGGGCCTGGAAGTCGATCTGCTGACCGATGGTGCTGGTGCGGTGGAACATATTCTGGCTGGTAATCCTGACCTGGTAGTACTCGACCTGATGTTGCCGGGTGAGGATGGCCTGTCGATCTGCAAGCGCTTGCGGGGGGCCGGTTACGCACGACCGGTGTTGATGCTCACAGCGCGCAGTGACGATGAAGATCATATTCGTGGGTTGGAGCTGGGGGCTGACGATTACGTCAACAAACCGGTCAGGCCCCAGGTATTGCTTGCTCGTATCAGAGCCTTGCTGCGCCGCAGTCACGACGCCGAGCCCGCCAGCGACGCGCCGGTCAGCCGTCTGACCTTTGGCCCGCTGGTAATCGACAACGCCCGGCGTGAGGCCTGGCTGCGTAATGAGCTGATCGACTTGACCGGGGCAGAGCTTGATCTGTTGTGGTTACTGGCCAGTAATGCTGGGCGTACACTCAGTCGCGAGGAAATTTTCAACGCCCTGCGTGGCATTGAATACGACGGACAGGATCGTTCCATTGATGTGCGCATCTCGCGCATTCGACCCAAGATCGGCGATGATCCCGAGCTGCCGCGCATCATCAAGACGGTGCGTAGCAAGGGCTATCTGTTTGTTGCCGTACAACCCTGACCTGGGCGCCCTGTGAACTCCATTTTCCTGCGCATATACGGCGGCATGCTGCTGATTCTGATCGTGGTGTCGCTACTGGCATTGTTGGGAATCCGTCAGGTGAACGAGTTCCGCGCGGAAACCTACCGGGAAGATATAGCTACCGGCACCTTTCGCCTGATGGCCGACAACCTGGCGCAGATGGAGGGTACCGAGCGGCTACGGGCATTGGCGGCCTGGACGCGCTTGATTGGTGTGCCGCTGCAGTTACGTTCCATTGATCAGCTTGGGCTGGACTCCCGTCAGCTTGCGCACCTGGGTCGTGGTCGGGTGCTGGTCAAACCCTCGGCGCAGAGCCAGGTCAAAGTGTTCAGCCGTGTGGATGAACACACGGTATTGACCACCGAAATTCAGCGCATCACCGAGCAACTTGGCAGGGCGACGCTGTTTCTGCTGGTTGACGAATTGGTACGTCATCCCGAATCGGATATGCCCGAGCGACTGCAACGCCTGCGCAGGGACAAGGACTTCGGCTATACGCTAATGCTCACCCGCATGCGCGAGGCTGATCTGGATGCCGACCAGCGTCGCCGTCTCGAGGAATTTGATACGGTCATGACATTGGGTCCCGATGGCGACTCGGTGTTGCTGTACATGAAGGTGACCGATACCGATTGGGTGTTGCGCCTTGGTCCGCTGTTTCAGATGGAAGATTACCCCAGGGAGCTGCTGCTCATAACCGGCATGCTGGTGCTGACGCTAAGCGGTTTGTTGATCTACTTGCTGGTGCGGCAACTGGAGCGGCGTCTGATTACTCTGGAAGCTGCAGCGATGCTGCTTAGCCATGGCAACCTGGACGCCCGGGTGAACGCCGTGGGTCAGGACTCGGTGGGCCGGGTTGCCAGGGCCTTCAACGATATGGCAAGCCATCTGCAACGCCTTATGAAGATCCAGCAGGAGATGATTGGCGCGGTGTCCCATGAGTTGCGCACGCCTATAGCGCGGCTGCGGTTTGGTCTGGAGATGGTAGAAACCTCCAAGGACGACAAGGACATTGTCCATTATGTGCAAGGGATGGATGCCGATCTTAGTGAGCTTGACCTGTTGGTTGATGAGATTCTGACCTACGCACGCCTGGAGCAGGGCGCTCCAGCGCTCGGCATGGTGCTGCTTGATGTACCTGCGCTGATTGACCGAGTGGTGCAGGAGCTGGCGCCACTGAATCAGGAAGTGGTTATCGAAGTTGAAGACAACAGTTACGGGCGGGCGATCGCAGTTGAGGCCGAGCAGCGTTACCTGACCCGGGCAATCAGTAATCTGATTACCAATGCCATGCGTCATGCCAGTAGCCGCGTGCGGGTATCATGCCGTGTGGTCTACGGGCGCTGTGTGGTCAGCGTCGAAGACGACGGTCCGGGTATTGATGAGCAATCACGCGAGAAGATCTTTACGCCCTTTATGCGTCTGGACGACAGTCGTACCCGGGCTTCTGGTGGCTATGGCCTGGGGTTGTCGATTGTACGTCGGGTGATGTACTGGCATGGCGGAACGGCACGTGCCGGCGAGTCTGCCGCCCTCAATGGGGCGGACTTCATTCTGGAGTGGCCACTGCGGCGAGGCTAGCGGGTGTGGCCGTTGACCAATAGACGAAAGGCAGTTTTGGCTGGCTCAGGATCAGGAGTTCGCCCGCAGATCAGGTCGCAGTATATAGCGCCCTCGCCGATGCGAATGATGAAGTAGGCCAGGCTGTCTGCGTCCATTTCGGGGTTGATCAATCCGGCCTGGATCTGATCCTCGAACAGCTTGCGCCATGTCTCGATCAACCTGCTCTGCAGGCCCGATACGTTGGAAGTCAGCAATTGTAGACCCCATTGCGGCTCGGCCCGCATGAAATCGTGCATTGGTTTGGCATTGATCAGCGCCACGTTGATATCGGTATAGATCTGCGCCAGAAAATCAATACCCTTGAGTTTCGGATCTGCCTCAGCCTGCTCTATAGCCTCATCGTAAAGGCGTTTGTATTCAGACCAGAGTATCTCCCCCATAAGCAGGTCCTTGTTGCCTACCCAGCGCATCAGCGTGGCGCGGCCCACTCCCAGCTCCTCAGCGAGCAGCGACAGGTTCAGTCGGCGACCCTCCAACCACCAGCGGCGGGCCATGCGAAAGGCTGTCATGGGTGTGGCGCGTTCATCGGACTTGCGCTGCGACAATGCCAGCGAGAGAGGTGTCGGTTGGTTGCTCATGGTTTCTAATCCGCAAATTGTATGGCTAGATGCATAGTAGCAATAACGATACCAAGATTAGAAGTGTCCCGATGATGAATCATCAACATTTTCATCTTTGCAACGGGTTCTTTATCCTATTCAGATGTAATCAGGTCTGATCCATAAATTGATTCAAGCCATGAATTGATAACTACTCCATCAACGGGATGACCAACTTTTTCGCCTTTTTCTGGCAACCTTCAACCTCGACCGATAAAGGGCATCTTTGTTGCCATGATGGTCATGAACTGGATATTGCTCTCCAAGGGCAAGCTGGCCATCTGTACCACTGCCTGTGCTACCTGCTCCACGTCCATTACCGCTTCAATAGCGATCTCACCATTGGCCTGTGGCACGCCGCGCTGCATGGGCGCAGCCATCTCGGTCGCCGCATTGCCGATGTCAATCTGGCCGCAAGCAATGTTGTAACGACGGCCATCCAGCGAGGTGGATTTAGTCAGCCCGGTCATGGCGTGTTTCGTCGAGGTATAGGGTGCAGAATTGGGCCGTGGAGCGTGGGCGGAAATGGAGCCGTTATTGATGATGCGACCGCCCATCGGTTGTTGGCTCTTCATGATCTTGAAGGCTTGCTGGGTACAGAGAAAGGCGCCGGTCAGGTTGGTCTCGATAGTCGCCTGCCAGTGGGCGAAACTGACGTCTTCCAGTGGTACTGGCGGTGCGCCGGTACCGGCATTGTTGAATAGCACATCCAGCCTTCCAAAGCGCTCGCGGGTAGAAGCAAAAAGCGCTTCAACGGATTCCGGTTTGCGAACATCAGTTACTACTGCAAGGGCATTGTCGCCCATTGGACCAGCAGCCTTGATAGTCTCATTCAGCTGTTCTTCGCGTCGGCCAGCCAGTACCACGGCGTAACCTGCATCAAGCAGGGCAAGGGCGGTAGCGCGGCCAATGCCGCTCCCAGCACCGGTAATCAAAGCGACAGGTCGGTTCTCTGACATTGTTGTTTTCCTTGAATGAACGATGCCAAAGCATACCGCAGATGCAAAAAAGCCGGTTACCCTCGGGTAACCGGCTTCTGCTTGCTGGCGCTTATGGTGCCAGGTGCATTGTGATCAGCAATGGCCGATCAATTGATGCCCTTGCGCTCCACATCCCAGCCGCGGTCAGTACACAGGCCGCAACGGCTGCCGTAGAAGGTGCTCTCGGCATTGCCATCGTTCATCAGGTGGAAGCGGAACCATGCAGTGGAAGGGCCGCGATAGTCTCCAGCGTTACCGATAGGCTCGAAGTGGCTGGCGCTGTTGAGCTCACCCCAGAATACCGGAACGTTAGCATTACGGAATACCGGTGCGGCGTTCAGACCTGGTGAAGCGATAGAGTCACGACCGCCGGTCATCAGGAACATGGGTCCGTTTTGCTGACGCTGGGAGCTGGAGCGGTGGCCCAGACCAATGGTGTAAGGCTGGAAGGGAGCAGTCACGGTCACACGACCGTCACGACCGGCCATAATGGAGCCGCCGCCGCCCTGTGAGTGGCCAGTGCTACCGACTTTATTCACGTTGAGCTTGCCCGCGTATGTGCCTGAGCTACGGCCATTTTGCTGCACAAGATAATCGAGGCAGTCGATCATCTGATCACCGGAGCCGGCGTTGGAGGTGCGAGCCGCAGCGACGACGAAACCATGACTGGCCCAGTGGTTAAGCAGGCTGCCATAGGTGCCAGGTGAAGCGCCGGTGCCATTACCCCAGATGATGATCGGGTGACGACGTCCTTCAGCGCCCAGGGTGCGTGGACGATAAACTGTGCAACTCGGGCCTTCGTTGCCGCTGGTAGTGGCAAAGGGGCCGGAGCGGCTGAAATCGGAAACTGATGGGAAATCGCCACCGCCGCCGGAGGGTGGTGGAGTTGGCGTCGGAGTTGGGGTGTAGGCCATGACGCTGGTAGACATCAATAGGGCAGCGGCAATGCTGGACATTTTAAATGTTGCCATTTTCATAGTGATCTCTCTTCCGTTTGTTTTTGTTAAGGTCACTGAGCCTTTGGCTTATTACCTAATGTCAGGCTCTCAGCGACTTTGAATATAGTCGCGGCAATCCTGTTCAACACTCGCCTATTCGGGTGAAAATTGAGACAGACAAAAATATTGTTACCCATTGGGCCGTTTTTCAGATCAATGTTGGCAGGTAAAAAAAAGGCCAGTCCCCGGGGGGAATGGCCTCTGAACAGCTGCTGTTACTGTGCTATCAGTTAATGCCCTTGCGACGGACTTCCCAGTTACGGTCACCACACAGACGGCAGTTGCTGCCGTAGAACGTGCTCTGGGCGTTGTTGTCGCCCATCAGGTGGAAGCGGAACCAGGCGGTTGAAGGCCCACGGAATCCACCCGCGTTACCCACAGGCTCAAAGTGGCTGGCACCGCGTAACTCACCCCAGAAAACCGGTACGTTGGCATTGTTGAAGACCGGCAGGGCGTTGCTACGGGGCACGGCAATGGTGTCGCTGCTTCCGGTCATCAGGAACATCGGACCATTTTGCTGGCTTTGCGAGCTGCTGCGGTGACCCAGACCGATGGTATAGGGCTGGAACGGGGCGGTTGCAGTTATACGGCCGTCGCGACCGGCCATGATGGAACCACCACCACCCTGGGAGTGACCCGCGGAACCGACACGGTTAACGTTCAGTTTGCCGGCGTAAGTGCCGCTGCTGCGGCCGTTTTCCTGCACAAGGTAATCGAGGCAGTCGATCATCTCGTCGCCGGACCCGGCATTGGAGGTGCGTGCGGCAGCGACGACAAAACCTTGACTGGCCCAATGGGTCAGCAGTGCGCTATAGGTGCTTGGTGAGGCGCCGGTGCCGTTACCCCAGAGAATGATCGGGTGACGACGACCTTGCTCACCGAGTGTGCGCGGGCGGTAGATAGTGCAGTTCGGGCCGGCGTTGCCGCTGGTGGTCGAGAAGGAACCGGAGCGACTGAAATCGGATACGGATGGGAATGCGCTACCTGTGCCTGGATCAGGCGTCGGAGTGGGCGTAGGGCTAGGTGATGGGTTGCTGGCGAGGGCGGTTGCAGAAAGTACTAGGCCGAGGGCCAGACCGGTTAGTTTGAAAGCAGCGGATGCGTTCATGGAGTTACCTGTGGGATATTATTGTTGTTGGTATTGCCTACAGAGCCCAAAGACTGTGTGTCCACAACAGTGCCCTGACGCAGACGAATGTATGCCTCGGTAACGAGATTGAAACTCGCCCAATCGGGTGAATGAATCATTTTTTAGAATTGAGTCATAAAAAACGGGGCCCGAGGGCCCCGTTTTGGTTTGGCGACCGTCTGGCTAGAGCTTTTCAGGGGATGGAGCGACTCGCTACGCGGGCGTCTACCCGCCGAGTATTGATTCTTCGTTGGACATAATGAACATGTCGCTCATGATCTTTTGCTTATCTTGGCACTCACGCCTTCCAGTGTGGCGAATGAGATGTCCTTGGCAGTCAGGAGAAAGTCCTGCAGGTAGGACATTTCCAGCATGTCTTCCCGCACTGCGGCATACAGGGTGCCGAACAAACCTTCCTGTCCCAGGGGTCTGGCACTAACGTAGCCCCGCTGCAGATATTCGGCCATTGCCCAGTTGGGCAGACAGCAGACCCCCCGACCCGAGGCGACCAGCTGCATCATCATCACGGTGAGTTCAGCGTTACGGATAGCCGCGGGCTCGACCCCGGCGGGGTCGAGGAACTGGGTGAATATGTCCAGCCGATCACGATCTACCGGATAACAGATCAGCGTTTCATTACTCAGGTCCGCGGCTTCTACGTGGTTGCGGTTGATCAGCGGGTGCTGGTTGCTGATTGCCAGCATGGCCTCATAGGCAAACAGCGGTACGTAGCTTATACCGGGAATATCCTGCGGGTCGGAGGTGACGACCAGGTCCAGTTCGCCTCGGGCCAGTGCAGGCAGCGGGGCAAAAAAGAAACCTGAGGCAAAATCCACCTCTACCTCCGGCCAGGCATTGCGGAACTGATCGATGGTAGGCATCAGCCATTGAAAGCAGCTATGACATTCGATGGCCATATGCAGGCGTCCGGCCTGGCCCCCGGCAAGGCGTTGCAGGTCGCGCTCGGCCTGGCGCAATTGTGGCAGTACGTTGTCCGCCAGGCGGAGCAGCCGCAGCCCGGCGCTGGTAAAGCGGACCGGTTTGCTCTTGCGCGTAAACAGGGGTAGGCCCAGACGCTCCTCCAGATCCTTTATCTGGTGCGAGAGAGCGGACTGGGTCAGATGCAGGCGCTCTGCCGCCTCAACCAGACTTTCGGCTTCACGCAAGGTGGCCAGTGTGCGCAAGTGGCGTATTTCAAGCATAAGCTGATTCTCAAACATGAGCGAAATCGAAGTTTAGCATTAACAGGATGAGTTTGATTCAATTCCTGCCGAGGCAGACCATAGCATCCACGAATCGAACATGATGGAGAGCGTTATGGCACTGGCACACAATCTGGGATTCCCTCGTATCGGACGAGACCGTGAACTTAAAAAGGCCCTGGAGGCATTCTGGTCTGGACAGATACAGCAGGAAGAACTGCTTCAAACCGGCCGTGAACTAAGGGCGCGGCACTGGCAGTTGCAGAGTGAGGCGGGATTGGCACTGTTACCGGCGGGTGACTTTGCCTGGTACGACCAGGTACTTACTCACAGCCTGATGGTGGGTGCTGTGCCGGAACGTTTTGCCACTGATGCCCCACCGGATCTGGATACTCTGTTTCGCATGGCCCGCGGCGTTAGCGGCAGCGGTAAGCAGACCTTTGCCTGCGAGATGACCAAGTGGTTTGATACCAATTATCATTACCTGGTTCCGGAATTTATCTGCGGCCAGACCTTCAGCCTGCAGTGGACTCAGTTGTTCGATGAGGTCGACGAAGCCATTGCGCTGGGTCATCGGGTCAAGCCGGTGGTACTAGGACCGCTCAGTTATTTGTGGCTGGGCAAGACCAAGGGCGAGGCATTCGACAAGCTGGAACTGCTCGAGGCGCTGCTGCCAGTGTATGTAGAAATTTTCAACCGCCTGGCAGATCAAGGTGTCGAGTGGGTACAGATAGATGAGCCAGCGCTGGTGCTGGATCTGCCGGCGGATTGGAAAGCTGCATTCGAGAGCGTCTATAACCGCTTGCAATATGCCCCGCTGAAAAAGTTGCTGACTACCTACTTCGGCGGTCTGGAAGATAACCTGGGGCTGGCCTGCAGCTTGCCGGTTGATGGCTTGCATGTGGACCTGGTGCGTGCGCCTGAACAATTGCCCTATTTACTCGACCGGTTACCCACCTACAAGGTGCTGTCCTTGGGCGTTGTTAACGGACGCAACATCTGGCGCTGTGATCTGGAGGGCGCGCTAGCTCTTTTGCGCCAGGCGCAGGAGCGTTGGGGGGAGCTACTCTGGGTTGCACCAAGTTGTTCATTGCTGCATAGCCCTGTTGATCTGCAGCGGGAGGACAGTCTGGATGATGAGTTGTTCAGCTGGATGGCGTTTGCCTCGCAAAAGGTAACAGAGCTTGCGCTTCTGGCTCGGGCCCTGAATATTCCGGACGCCGAGGATGTTCGTCACGCCCTGGCGGAATCTGCGGCCGTGCAGCGAGGGCGGCAAACATCGCGGCGCATTCATAACCCCTCAGTAGGAGAGAGACTCAGCCGTGTGGGTGCCCAACATAGCCAGCGTGCCACGCCATACGAGGGTCGGGCTGCCGTGCAGCAGCAACGGTTGGCGTTGCCGGCCTGGCCGACGACAACTATTGGATCTTTTCCACAGACAAGCGATATTCGCGTCAGCCGCCAGGCGTTCAAGCAGGGCTGTATCAACGCAGAGCAATACACCGCCGATATGCGCGCAGAAATAGCCAGCGTCATTCGCGAGCAGGAATCGTTGGGTCTGGATGTGCTCGTGCATGGCGAGGCAGAGCGTAATGACATGGTCGAGTATTTTGGCGAGCAACTTAGCGGATATGCCTTTTCCCGCTTTGGATGGGTGCAGAGCTACGGTTCACGATGCGTAAAGCCACCGATTATCTATGGCGATATAAGTCGGCCTGCGCCGATGACTGTGCAGTGGGCCAGCTATGCCCAGAGTCTGACGGACAAATCGGTCAAGGGTATGTTGACCGGTCCGGTGACCATGTTGATGTGGTCGTTTCCCCGCGAGGATGTCAGCCGTGAACTGAGCGCCCGGCAATTGGCATTGGCGATTCGTGACGAGGTAGTGGACCTGGAGCGGGCGGGTATCGCGATCATCCAGATCGACGAGCCTGCGTTTCGTGAAGGTTTGCCGCTGCGAGCTGCTGACCAGCCACGGTATCTGAACTGGGCTGCGGAGGTCTTTCGACTCAGCGCCAGCGGGGTGGCGGATACGACCCAGATTCATACCCACATGTGCTACAGCGAGTTCAACGGCATTCTCGATTCCATTGCTGACATGGACGCAGATGTGATCACCATCGAGACGTCGCGTTCGGACATGGAGCTGCTTGAGGCTTTCTCCGGGTATGCCTATCCCAATGCAATCGGGCCGGGTGTATATGACATCCATTCGCCGCGGATTCCTGAAGTGGCTGAAGTGGTAAGGCTACTGCGCAAGGCGGCGCGGGTCATACCGGCTGAGCGCTTGTGGGTGAATCCCGATTGCGGACTCAAGACCCGTGGCTGGCCTGAAACACAGGCTGCGCTGCAAGCGATGGTTGAGGCGGCCCGTCAGTTGCGGGAGAGCGATCCGGTAACTTTGGCTGACCCCCGGTCGCAAACAGTGGCCAAGCAGCTGGCGTAGGCTGCCGGGAAGCCTGTAAAGTGGCGGCCGGTCATTTTGCTGGAGCCTTACATGCGCGAGTTGTTGTTGCACTGCCGTCCCGGATTCGAGGGCGAAACGGCTGCTGAGATGCAGGAGCTATCGGGTGCCAAGGGCATAGCTGGCTATGCGGTTACCAAGGACAACTCCGCGCTGGTGCGCTTCGTCTGTCCTCAGGAAGGAGACGCCGAACGGCTGATGACCAAACTGCGTTTCCGCGAGCTGATTTTTGCTCGCCAGTGGGCCCTGGGCGAGTGGCTGGATGTACCGGTGGAAGATCGTATTTCACCTATTATTACGGCCTGCTCGAAAGGGCCCATTGCTTCCTGTGTCTGGCTGGAAACAGCCGACACCAACGACGGCAAGGCAATGGCAGCGCTGACCAAGAAGCTGTCACGGCCACTGGAAACCGCGCTGACCAAGACCCGTTTTGTGCGCCCGGCCAAAACTGATGCGCCGCGCCTGCACCTGTGCTTTGAAAGCGGCCAGCGAGTCTTTGTGGGCTGGTCCTGGGCTAACAATGCGGCGCCATGGCCGATGGGTATTCCGCGCCTGAAAGTACCCCGCGATGCGCCTAGCCGGTCTACCCTCAAGCTTGAGGAAGCCTGGCATCATTTTGTTCCGCGTGACGAATGGGATAGCCGCATGGCGCCGGGCATGACCGCCGTTGATCTGGGCGCTGCGCCCGGTGGCTGGACGTGGCAACTGGTCAACCGGCACATGAACGTGATTGCAGTGGACAACGGGCCCATGGCCCCCAGTCTGATGGACAGTGGTCAGGTCGAGCATGTGCAGGCTGACGGCTATCTATTCAAGCCAAAGAAAACAGTGCATTGGATGGTCTGCGATATCGTTGACAAGCCGGCACGCTCCAGTGCCCTGTTGGGTCGCTGGATCGGGCGCGGCTGGTGTCGGGAAGCGATCATCAACTTCAAGCTGCCGATGAAGCAGCGTTACCAGGAAGTCATGCAGTGCATGGAGCATGTGCAAGCCGACCTGGACGCTGCCGGTATCAAGGCGTCAATCGCCTGCAAGCAACTCTACAGCGATCGTGAAGAAGTCACCTGTCACGTGCGGGTTTTGCACGCGGGCAGTTTCAAGATTCAGACTTTAGGCTGAGCTATTACAGAGGCTCCAGCAAGGTTACCCGTTCTTCCTTCTCCAGCATGGGCGCGAAGGCGCTGATGCTGTCGAAGCGTGCCTGGGAGTTTTCCCAACGCTCCCAGGAGTGGCGATTTTGCCAGGTGACCATGACGATGCGATGGTTCGGGCGTTCCAGATCGCGGAATGACTCGCCGGAAATAAAGCCGGGAGACTGGATCGCCTGTTGAATAACTTTGCGGGCGGCTTCTTCGTAAGGCTGTTCGAGACCTTCGGCAATTACGCGTTCGATCAGTACTTTGATCATCAAATATTCCTTGATACGAGTGTCAATGGCACCTTGGTTGGCGCTTCTGTCATATGTTTGGCTCTATAGTTTCGACGCTCCCGGCGTCGCTGGCAAGGGGCCGCGCTTTTGCGGATAATGGTTTTTTATCCGGCAGGCTGATCATGAACGACGTAATTTCCCCCAGACAACTCGATACCCGCGGACTGATGTGTCCCGAACCGGTCATGTTGCTACATAACGCGGTGCGCGACATCAATGCTGGTGATCTCCTTGAGGTGCTTGCTACGGATCCCTCAACTCAGCGTGATATTCCCAGGTTCTGCAGCTTTCTTGGTCACGAACTGGTCGAAACAGATGAGGCGGAAGGTATTTTCCGGTATCTGATTCGCAAGCAGACCTCAGCCCTCAGCGGTTGATTGCCATCCGGATTGGCCCGGCCGCATCTGGCAGGCGCCCAATACCTCTTGCCAGGCTTCACTGTGAGCTGTGAGCTGACGCTGATACCTCAGCCACAAGGCATTATCCTCACCGGCCAGTGATCCCAGATAGTTGGCGGTGGCAGGGGGGATAGCCGGCACTGCTTTCAACTGCGAGATGTTTTGTTGCCAGGGTTGGCCAAGGCGCTGTATTTGCGCCATGTAGGGCTGAATCTCTCCAGCGTAGAATAAAACGAATACGTTAAGCAGGATGCGCGAGCGCGAGGTTGGTTGGCCCATTGGGCATAGCTGGCGGGCTGCGGAGCTGCTGAGCATGTTGGTCGCTTGCTCCAATGTGTGGGTCATTCGACTCAGGCTATGGATCAGTTGGCTGCTGCGCTCGCTCTGATGGAGTGACTGAAAGTGAGCTTCCAGTTCGGGCAGCGGGGGCGGGAGCTGATCGGGCAGACCCAGACCGGTGTCAGCCAGTTCTGAAAGTGCCAGGGCGCCGCGGCGATCCTCCAGGGCCTGCTCCTGAACAGGCAAGGGCTCCGCGGCAAACCTCAGGTAATACTCGAACTCTTCGCTGGCATTCAAGGCATTCCAGAACACCGCCGGTAACTGGGCGCGCTTGTCCGCCGCCAACTGTTCCAGTTCAGCGATCAGATCCTCGCGGTCGGGATCATCTGAAAGGATGACCGCACAGTCCTCGATGGCGCGGATCAATTCACCTTCGAATGCCAAACGGTGGGACCAGGGCATGACTTTGCCGAGAATGCTGTTGCGTTCACTGACTCTCTGCTGGAGCGGCTTGCAACGCCGCGTGTCGACCAGCAGTTTGATCAGGCTGATACGCATGGGCTCGATGTCGATCAGCCTCTCGCGGCGCTCGGGCAAGCGATATTTGCTCAATTCCTCGACGTTGTATTCCTGATGATCCTGATCCAGCACACGGCCCAGGCGCTCCAGATAATTGTCCATTTGCCGTGCGGCAGGCGGAGAGCGCTCGCAACCGGCAAGCAGAAGGCTTATGCCAATGAGTATCAGCAACTTACGCATCGAGGTTCCTCGAATTGGGATGATGCGAGTATGGCACGCCGCGCCGGGCGCAATTGCAGCGACCCGTTACCGAAGTTTTCCGGCACTGCCCCAGGGTTGGTGGCGCTTGCGCGCAGCGCTGACCCAATAAAGGCGTAGTGAGAGAAAGATGGCGGCCGCCGTGAGGCCGATAATCAGACCCTGCCAAAAGCCGACTGGGCCGCGGGCGGGGCCGACCATGTCGGTCAGGCCCAGTATGTAACTACTCGGTAGACCGATCGCCCAATAGGCAGTCATGGTCAGCACCATCGGCAGGCGCGTGTCCTGGTAGCCACGCAGGGCGCCTGCGCACGCGACCTGAATCGCATCAGAAAACTGATAAAGCGCTGCGTAGAAAAATAGCTGCGTGGCCAACGCGATAACCTGGGGGTTGTCGGTGTACATCAAGGGTATCCATTGCGCCAGACCAAGCATGATCGAGGCGGCAATGATCGCGAAAAACAGGGCGACCCCGAGCCCCATCTTGGCTGCAAAAAGACCTGCCCGGGCGCCGTTCAGGCCCAGGTTGTGGCCTACCCGAACGGTTATTGCGAGCCCCAGACTGAAGGGCACCATGAAGGTCAGGGATGAGAAATTCATGGCAATCTGGTGTCCGGCAACAACGATGGCTCCCAGACCGCCGATCAGCAGGGCGATGACACAGAACATGCTGGTTTCGGCAAACAGGGCCATGCCAATCGGTAGTCCCAGGCCCAGCAGGTGGCGCTGCACAGACCAGCTGGGCCATTCGAAATGACTGAACAGGCCGGTCACGCGATACAGCTCCGAGCGCTTGAGATAGACCACCATACAGCCCAGCATGAACCACATCACCAGGGCGGTTGCGACGCCGCAACCCACTGCGCCCATTGCCGGCAATCCCAGCTTCCCGTAAACCAGAACATAGTTGGCCGGTACGTTCAGTGCCAGTCCCAGAAAGCCGATCAGCATGGTGGGCTTGGTTTGTGACATGCCGTCGGTTAACCCGCGCAGGGCCTGGAACAGCGCCACAGCGGGGAAGCCGATAGCTACAGCGATGAGATAGTCGACGGTGATCGGGATCAGCTGGGGCTCGACCTCCATCCAATGCATGATGGGTTCAACCGAGCTCAGAAACACGGCGCTAAGACAGCCGATAGTCAGGCCGAGCCACGCGCCCTGACGCACCAGGCTGCCAGCGTCACTCAGACGGCCACTACCGTTGGCGGCCGCCACCTTGGAAGTAACAATCATCAGCACGCCGGTGAGAAACAGGAAGGTGGGCACCCAGAACGCGTTACCCAGGGCCACGGCTGCGAGATCGACGGCGCTGACTCGTCCGGCCATCGCGGCGTCGACAAAACCGAGCAGTGTATGCGACATCTGGGCGGCGATGATCGGCAACGCCAGCCAGATCAGGGAGCGCAATTCTGTTACACTGCGGCGCCTGTAGGTGCCGGATTCGCTGGAGGTCATAGCCGGTTAGTCCGAAGAAAAGCGCCCCATCCTAACAACTTGCCGACCATTGTCCAGCCGACCATGACACACGATTGCCAGGATCTGATCCGCCTCTTCGAAGCCTGTTTTGCCAGTGACTACAACACCATTCTGGTGGGTGGTGCAGCAGAGCCTGAATACGTGCCAGCCGATGCCATGCATCCGCAGCACCGGATCTTTTTTACCCGTGATTATTTCCGTAGCGCGTTGCACGAGGTTGCTCACTGGTGCGTTGCCGGCGCTGAGCGCCGTTTGCTCGCGGATTTTGGATACTGGTACGCGCCCGATGGCCGTAACACCGAACAGCAGCGGGCCTTCGAGCAGGTGGAGGTCAAGCCCCAGGCCCTTGAGCAGCTTTTCTGCGAAGCTGTGGGACACCGGTTCAGCGTCAGTCTGGATAATCTGGGTGGTGAGCCAACTGACCCCATACCCTTCCAGAGTCAGGTGCATCAGCAGGCGCTGGCATACCTCGCCAGCGGGCTGGCAGAGCGCCCGTCTCGCTTTGTTAACGCTCTGCTCGCACATTATCGCCCCGGGCAGACATTGCGCCGACCCCAGCTGGAAGCGGTTTGAGCGTAGAGGGGTGCCTGGGCGAAGCAACAATAACTGTTGTTGATCGTCACTACTGTCTAGAATGTTTCTTCTATCTCCCAGGCCGGGTTCCTTTTTTCAGGAGAAGTAATGAACTACCGCTCCTATGAATGGAGGATCATCACCTGCCTGATCCTGCTATTGATGTTTATCCAGGTTGGTGGCTACTGGGTAGTGGTTCAATCCAATCGAACCATTGCCGCTACCACGCTAGACGATGAGCTGCGCATCGGCGCTCAGGTGATCAATCGTCTGCTCACCTTGCGCCACGATCGCCTGGATCAGGCAGCCAGTGTTATTGCCCGCGATTTCGGTTTGCGTGAGGCCCTTGCCTCCGGCGATCTGCCGACCATACGCTCGATGCTCGACAATCACGGCAAGCGGATGAATGCCTCCCTGATGATTCTCAGCGACCTTGCCCATCAGCCGATCACCCTTCTGGCACCAGGTGGCGGGCCTGTTCCAACAGAGGTCGATGCCGCTGCGCTTCTTGGGGCCAGTCAAGGGGCGCAGATCGCCCGTCTTGCAGTCGGCCACGACCAGATATACCAGTTGGTCAGTACGCCAATAATGTCGCCCGATCTGGCTGGTTGGTTAACGATGGGTTTCTTGCTGGATGAAACATTGCTGAGTGATCTCGGCGAGCTCAATGGAATTGAAGTCAGTGTGTTATCGCGCACCAGAGACGGCATGTGGGGTGGTCTTTCGAGCACTCTAAACGATGCGGTATTCAGAGAACTTGAGCTGGAAGCACAGGCTATTGGCGGCTGGCAACTTGAGACGCAAACCGGCCGATTCCAGATGCTCAGTATTCCACTGGATGCCGAGGATGCACCGGAGCTAGTCATGGTGCTTGGGCTATCGCTGGAGGAGGCGCTGGTTTCCTACAAAAAGATGGAGACTGTGATTCTGATCATGCTCGTGATCGGTCTTCTGCTTTCAGCGCTTGCTGTTTATTACGTTACTCGCAACATGGTCGGACCACTCAACAGAATGGCTCACCTGGATAGTCTCACCGGTCTGGCAAACCGACGACTGCTTGGCCTGGCCATGCAGCGCGCCGAGGCTGAGCGGCTTCGAATGGGTACGCCCTATGCCTTATTCATGCTTGATCTGAACAAGTTCAAAGCGTTGAACGATACTCATGGCCATGCCGTGGGCGACCAGGTCCTGAAAACGGTAGCCCAGCGGCTGCTGGCGACCCTGCGCAGCACCGATACGGTGGCGCGCCAGGGCGGCGACGAGTTTGTCATCTTGCTGCCCGGCGCAACTGAGAACCATATTCGGCAAATGGCAGAAAAGGTAGTCAGTGTGCTGACCCAGCCTGTCGAGATTGGCAATCAGGTCATAACCGTTGGAGTCAGTCTGGGTGTTGCCGTCGCAGACGTGAGCAACACGTTGGCCCCCGAACAACTGCTTAATATTGCCGACAAGGCGCTTTATCGAGCCAAAGCCGGCAGCTCCGATTACGTTCTCGCCAGCAGCTTTGCGCATGATGCCCCCGCACCGCGGGAAGATGGCTGAGGCTCAGCCCTCGGCCCCAGGTCTGCTGCATGTTATCTTTGGCCGTTGCCAGAACACCTGATATTGCTCCCGAAATCATGGACTGCACGCATGCGAATTGTCGCCGACGAAAATATCCCTCTGCTTGATGCCTTTTTCGGTACTTTCGGCACCATCAGCCGGATGCCTGGAAGAAACATAGATCGTGCTGTGTTGGCTGACGCTGACGTATTGCTGGTGCGCTCGGTTACACAGGTGACAGCACAGCTATTGTCTGAAACGCCGGTGCGCTTTGTTGGTACCTGTACGATCGGTACTGATCATCTTGATCTCCACGGGCTGCAGCGGGCCGGCGTCACCGTGGCCAGTGCCCCTGGTTGCAATGCAAGGGGTGTGGTGGAGTATGTGCTCAGTTGCCTGCTGACCCTGGCAGAACGCAGTGGCGAACACTGGCAAAACAGGACAGTAGGGGTAGTTGGTCTTGGACAGGTTGGCGGCCGCCTGGTGCGTACGCTGGAAGCTTTGGGTGTGCGCTGTCTGCGCTGTGACCCACCACTAGCGGATCAGGGTGAAACGGGACTGAACACGCTTGATGAGCTGATCGCCGAGGCTGATGTGATCACTTGCCATGTGCCCCTTATCCGCGAGGGCGAACATCCCACTTTCCATCTCTTGGATCAGTCCCGCTTGCAGGGACTGCGTGCGGGTGCCTGGCTGATCAACAGCAGCCGCGGCCCGGTGATCGACAACCAGGCTTTGGCTACCGTGTTGGCAGAGAGGCCGGATCTTCAGGTGGCACTGGATGTCTGGGAGCACGAGCCGGATGCGGACCCAGTCCTGGCGCGCCTGTGCGCCCTGGTAACCCCGCATGTTGCAGGCTACAGCCTTGACGGCAAGCTGCGCGGTACCGAACAAATCTACCAGGCTTTGTGTAACTACCTGGGTCGCACAGCCAGTATCTCATTACAGGCGCTCGCGCCCTCTGCGGGGAAGGCAAGTATTCAGTTCTCCCCGGAGACGCCTGCCGACTGGTTACTTGCACGGGCTTTGCGCTGGGTCTATGACGTGCGGGACGACGATGCTCGAATGCGCCAGATGCTTGAAAGCTCAGAGAGTCCGGCCCAGCGTCGCGCCGGATTTGATGCCCTGCGCAAGGGCTACCCTTTGCGCCGGGAGGCGGCGCTTATAGATCTGGTGGGTACGAGGCATGAGGCGACAGAGTCACTCCTGCGTGCAGCGGGGTTCAACACTCCATGACAGGTATCACCGGACAGCGCTTTCGTATTGGCTTGATCATCAATCCCCTGGCGGGGCTTGGTGGCCAGGCTGCTCTCAAGGGTTCCGACGACGTGGCTGAACAGGCGCTGGCGATGGGGGTCAAGCCCCTGGCCAATGAGCGTGTACGCAAGGCCCTCGAAGTGGTTCTGCCCTATGCCGAGCGTATCGAGCTGCTTGTTGCTCCCGGCCCTATGGGTGCGGACCTGGCAGCGGAGCTGGGCTTTACGCATCAGGTTGTCGGAGAACTGGATGCCCAGCGTACCTGCGCCCAGGACACCTGTAGGCTAGCTGCCGAACTGGTCAGTCAGGGTGTGGATTTATTGTTGTTCGCCGGTGGCGACGGGACCGCTCGGGATATTTGCAGCAGCATCAAGGCTGGTCAACTGGTGCTGGGCATACCGGCGGGGGTGAAGATTCATTCGGGTGTCTATGCGGTCAATCCGCGCGCGGCGGGTGAGCTTGTTTCCTTGTTAGTCCGGGGTGAGCTGGTTCGTCTGGGTGAGGCGGAAGTACGCGATATTGACGAGGATGCCTTTCGCCAGGGTAAGGTTCGCACCCGGCACTTCGGTGAACTGGCGATTCCAGAGGAAGGGCGATTTGTTCAGCAGGTAAAGCAGAGCGGCCGAGAGACCGAAACGCTGGTACTTGACGATATCGCCGGCTGGCTTCAGGAAGAAGACCCGCAGATCGGCTGGATCATGGGTCCGGGCTCAACCAGTCTGGGCCTTCTGGAGGCAATGGGCCTGGAAGGTACTCTGCTCGGTGTGGATGTGCTGCGTGACGGCCAACTACTTGCCTTGGATGCAACCGAAAAACAGCTCTGGAAGTTGCTGGAAGAGGGTGGCGAATGGCGCATCCTGGTTACTGCCATTGGCGGTCAGGGGCATATTCTCGGGCGCGGAAATCAGCAAATATCACCTCGCGTTGTTCGGGCCGTAGGCACGGACAACCTGCTGGTTGTCGCAACCAAGACAAAACTCAAAACCCTGGCCGGCAGACCCTTTCTGCTCGACAGCGGCGACGCGGATCTGGATCAGGAGCTCACTGGGCTGAGGCGAGTACTCAGTGGGTATCGGGAGGAGATGCTCTATCCGGCTAGTTGGAGGGCTGAATAGGGCTCGATGCTTGACGCTGCAAAAGAAAAAAGCCCGCAGAGCTTGATCAACTCTGCGGGCTTTACTACCTCTTTTCGAGCTTGAAATCCGCCGCTTGTTTTAGCGAAAGCCTGCGGTTTTCAGCGCTGCGATACGCTCTTCCAGCGGCGGGTGAGTCATGAAGAGAGCTGCCAGACCCTTGCGCAGGCCACCGTTGATGCCAAATGCAGTCATTTCTCCGGGTAACTCGACCTCTACGCCTTGCTCGGAACGCAGGTGCTCAAGCGCCGCGATCATGTTTCCTGCGCCGGCCAACTGGGCAGCTGCTGCGTCGGCACGGAACTCCCTTTGACGCGAAAACCACATCACAATGGTGCTGGCCAGAATGCCCAGGATGATCTCGGCAAAAATCGTCGCAATGATATAGCCGAATCCGGGACCGCTCTCGTTCTTGAAGATGACTCGATCCACAAAGCTGCCGATGATGCGTGCGAAGAACATCACGAAGGTGTTCACCACGCCCTGAATCAGCGTCAGCGTGACCATGTCTCCGTTAGCCACGTGACCGATTTCGTGGGCCATCACGGCCTTCACTTCGTTGGGGCTGAAACGCTGCAGCATGCCCTCAGAAACCGCTACAAGAGAGGAGTTGCGATTCCAGCCAGTAGCAAAGGCGTTTGGCGCACGGGACGGAAAAATAGCTACTTCGGGCATGCCGATATTGGCCTGCTTGGCCAGCGCGGCGACGGTATCGACCAGCCACTGCTCCTGGCGATTCTGCGGCGTTTCGATGACACGGGCGCCTGTGCCGCGCTTGGCCATCCATTTGGATAGAAACAGGGATACAAAGGCGCCGCCAAAGCCGAACAGGGCGCAAAAAATGAGCATCCCGGTCAGATTGATGCCACCGGCAGCGTTCGTTGTGCCAATGCCCAGCAAGCTGAGCGTAACGCTGGCTACCAGCAAAATAGCCATGTTGGTGGCCAGGAAAAGAACAATGCGCATCATGAACTGGAGTCTCCTCAAAGGGTCAAACGGGTTTTCGCCTTCGTCTTCCCACGACGGCAATAACCCAGAAAATAGAGCGATAATAATGGGTGTTTTCTGGCGGCTTTCAATAGGGCGTCTGTTGCAAATCGTGTTACTACAAAAAGCACTGATTCCCGCGCTAGACGGGATTTCTGATGGGGCCCTTTGCGGGCGATCGAAGGAAGCAAAGATGGGCGGCCTCTGCCACACGAATCGATGAGCCGCTTGCCCGTGCATCGCGTAGCTGCTGCGCCAATGTTGCCCGTTGACGGGCTATGCTGGCTGGCAGGCTGGAGTCAAGCATCTCCTCGGCCGGGCTGCTCAGCAATACAAAGGCCCGCTCTGTTAGACAGCACTGGTCGATTGCTTCCTGACGAATGACGTCGGAGTATCGTAGAAAGCCTTCGTCTGCCAACCAGAGCATCGCACTGAAGCAGGCGAGATGGCGTGGCGCCGGAACGCCAAAGGCGTCCGGTTCATGCTCGCCAATCAGGTCTGCGACGAACAGTGTAGTTAGCCGAGGAAAACTGTTGTAGAGCCCCAATAGAATGCCGGCGACGTCGTGATAAAAGTCATCGATATGCAGGTCTGCCATAGGGGTCTCCACTCTTCGCGGCGTTTTACTGCCGATAATGCTTGAGGAACTTGCCGATCCGCCCGATAGCCATTTCCAGATCGTCCTTGCGGGGCAGTGAGACGATGCGGAAGTGATCCGGCCAGGGCCAGTTGAAGGCGGTACCTTGAACGACGAGGATCTTTTCCTGCAAGAGCAGATCCAGCACCATCTTCTCATCGTTGTGGATCGGATAAACCTTGGGATCCAGTTTCGGGAACAGATAAAGCGCGCCCTGAGGCTTGGTGCAGCTGACGCCAGGAATCTCGTTGAGTAGTTCCCAGGCAATGTCGCGCTGCTCCAGCAGTCGTCCGCCGGGCAGGATCAGATCGTTGATGCTCTGGTAGCCGCCCAGTGCCGTTTGGATCGCATGCTGTGCCGGGACGTTGGCGCACAACCGCATGGAAGCCAGAATATCCAGACCCTCGATGTAGCTCTGGGCCTTGTGCTTGGGACCGCTGATAATCAGCCAGCCGGAGCGGAACCCTGCGATACGATAAGACTTGGAAAGACCATTGAAGGTTAAACAGAACAGGTCCGGAGCAACCGCGGCTATGGAGTCGTGCTCAACACCGTCATAGAGAATCTTGTCGTAGATCTCATCGGCGAACATGATCAGATCGTTTTCACGCGCCACCTGGGCCAGCTGTTCGAGCATGTCTCGGGAATACACCGCGCCGGTCGGGTTGTTCGGGTTAATGACGACGATCGCGCGGGTATTGGGCGTGATCTTGCTGCGAATGTCATCTATGTCCGGATACCAGTCCGCCTGCTCATCGCACAGGTAGTGAACTGCCTTGCCGCCCGAGAGGCTTACCGCGGCGGTCCAGAGCGGATAATCGGGTGCCGGAATCAATACTTCGTCACCATTATTGAGCAGCGCTTGCATCGCCATCACGATAAGCTCTGAAACACCATTGCCCAGGTAGATATCCTCAATGTTCACGTTGGGGATATTCTTGGTCTGGGTGTAATGCATCACCGCCTTGCGCGCGGAAAACAGGCCCTTGGAATCGCTGTAACCCTGTGCAGTAGACAGGTTGAGGATAACGTCCTGGAGGATTTCCTCCGGCGCCTCGAAGCCGAACGGTGCAGGATTGCCGATGTTCAGTTTGAGAATCCGGTGGCCTTCTTCTTCAAGGCGCTTGGCGTGGCGCAGAACGGGCCCGCGGATGTCGTAACAGACATTGGCCAACTTGTGCGATTTGCTAACCTGCATGGTGCTTTCCTGGGGCTGTGCGAATGGGCGTAAAACCCTCATCATACGTTGTGCGGCCCTGACTGGGAAAGTCCGTTATTGACCTCCAGAGGAGTAGACATGAACAAGATCACCAAGAGCGAACAGGCATGGCGCGAGCAACTCGACGCTGAGCAATATCAGGTATGCAGGCTCAAGGGTACTGAACGGCCGTTTACCGGCGCGTATTATGCCAATACTACGCCGGGGCGTTATCACTGCATCGCCTGTGATGCGGAGCTGTTCGATACCGAAACCCAGTTTGACGCTGGCTGCGGATGGCCCAGCTACTACGCTCCCGTGAGTGAAGAAGTGGTAACAGAGGTGGAGGATTTCAGTCACGGCATGCACCGTACCGAGGTGCTCTGCAGTCGTTGCGATTCTCACCTGGGACATGTGTTTCCTGACGGCCCACCGCCTACCGGCCTGCGTTACTGCATCAATTCCGTTGCTCTCAGGCTCGAGCCCCGCACCTGAGCACGCCATCCAGAATTCTGACAGGAGAGCCAACCATGACCGATACATCGAGCCCTGACCAATCCGAGAATGTGCTGCAGATCCCCGTTACCACTATCGATAACCGAGAGATAACCCTTGGCGAGCTGAATGCAAAGGCCTATCTGGTGGTCAATACGGCCAGCAAATGTGGCTTTACGCCCCAATACAAGGGGCTGGAGGCGCTATGGCAGAGTTACCATGAAAAGGGTCTGCAGGTTGCGGGGTTTCCGTGTAATCAGTTTGGTGGGCAGGAGCCGGGTGATGAAGAGCAGATTGCGGCATTCTGCGAGACACACTACGGCGTCAGCTTCCCCATGTTTGCCAAGGTCGAGGTCAATGGCAGCGATGCCCATCCGCTGTTCAAGAAACTCAAGTCGGATGCACCCGGTCTGCTGGGTAGCAAAGGCATCAAGTGGAACTTCACCAAGTTTCTGGTTGATGGTCAGGGCAAGATCATTGGCCGCTATGCGCCATCGACTTCGCCTGCGGACATGGCCAAGGATATCGAGTCTCTGCTTGGTTGAGTGAGATGCCTGTTCCGCGGTTGTCTTGAGAGATCAGTCTACCGCGGGAGGCTCCAACCATTTGATCATCAGCGCTTGCAGATCTTCGCGCTTGAACGGTTTGGCCAGATAGTCGTTCATGCCGGCTTCCTCACAGCGTTGCCGGTCCTCATGCAGTGCATTGGCGGTCAGGGCGATAATAGGGATGGACTGCCAACGCGGGTCGGCGCGCATGCGTCGGCTGGTTTCATAGCCGTCCATCACCGGCATGTTGCAGTCCATCAATACCAGATCGAATTCCTCTCGCTCCAGACGGGCCAGGGCGGCTTCGCCCTGTTCCGCGATCTCTACCTCGTAGCCCAGGCGGGTGAGCATTCCGCGGGCTACCAGCTGGTTAACGCTGTTGTCTTCCACCAGCAGGATGCGCTGTCCGGTAGGCCGGGACTGGCTGGATTGAGTCTCCTGCTCCTGATTGGTAATACCCATGCAGCGATCAATCGCGCGCGCCAGTCGCACGCGTGATGGAGGGCTGGCGACCTGTTCGCAGATCCCCAGCGCCTGACTTGCCTCGACGCTGATCTGCTCCGAATAGGGGCAGACCAGGAGCCGGGGCAGGCTCGGCTGCTGATTGACCAGAGAGCGTGCCAGGTCCGGATCATCCAGGAGCCAAAGGTCCGCATCACCGGTCTGCTCGCCTGGTTGTGTCTGGTCTGAATACTTTCGCAAGGAGCAGTCGATCTTCCAGTGACGCAGTAACTCCAGAAGCACTTGGCCTTGCAGGCGACCTTCGCGGCTCCAGATCACTATGCGGCAGCGTCTGGGATAATCGTAGCTGGCTTCCTGCTGATGCAGGGTGATAGGCAGGGTGACGGTAAAGGTACTGCCCTCTGCGTAGCGAGACTCGACCTCCAGTTTGCCGTGCATGGCTTCGGTCATGCTCTTGCACAGTGCCAATCCCAGACCGGTGCCTCCGAAACGACGGGATATTTGCGCATCAGCCTGGGTAAAGGGCGAAAAAATGCTCGTCAATGATTCCTGGGCAATTCCGATCCCTGTGTCGCGAACGGTGATGCGTATCTGGTGACCGTTCGAGAGCGTGGGCTCGAGGTCTAGCCGCAGGTTTACATGTCCCTGTTCGGTGAATTTCAAGGCGTTGGACAGCAGGTTGCTGACAATCTGTCTTATCCGCGTCGGGTCACCCTGGACCAGGCCAGGCAACAGTGGATCTATCCGGCAGGTGAGTTCGACCTCCTGTTTACCAGCGTTCTGGGATAGAAGGCTGGCGGTGTCTTCCAGCAGTGCACCCAGATCGAAGGGTATCTGTTCAAGTTGCAGTTTGCCGGCCTCGAACTTGGACAGGTCGAGGATATCGTTGAGTAGCTCTACCAGCACCTTGCCGGAATCGTAGGCGATAGTCAGTTGTTGACGCTGCTCGTTGCTCAGCGGACTGTCGAGTGTCAGCCCGATCATACCGAGCAGCCCGTTGATCGGAGTGCGGATCTCATGACTCATGCTGGCCAGGAAAGAGGAGCGGGCCCGTGCCATGCTCAGGGCCTCTTCGCGTGAGCTCTCCAGGTCGCGGTTGGACCGGCGCAGTTGCGCGTTGGTTTCCTGCAGCTCGGTGGTACGGGCCTCGACGATGATTTCCAGTTCTTCGAGGTACTGACGCAACCGCTCCTCGGCGCGCAATTTCTGACGCATATTGACGTCGATACTTTGTAGCTGGCGGTTGATCACCTCTACCAGCGCACCAATTTCGTCGCGTTCATGATGGGCAGGGCAGGGTAGTCGGCTACGGTCGTCATCGCCGGTTTTCATGTTGAGCAGGTCATCGATCAGGCGCACCAGCGGCTTGGTCAACATGCCGTAAAACAGCACCATCAGCACCAGTGAGAGGATCAGGCTCAGAATGAACCCCGAGAGCATGGTGAGCCCGGCGCGGCCCAGGAAGTTGGCACCCTGATGAAAGGTGTCGACCTCAATGACCAGATAGCCAAGCAGCTCATTGGGTGAATGGACTACATAGAGGGGTTGCGAGTAGGTCCGACGGCGGTCGAACAGGGCATCGCTGACGGGCCGATAGGGGCTGCTGGCCATAGGTCGGCTGACGCTGGCCAGGGCGATCGCGTTATTGTCGATAATCTCGGCACGTACCACTGGAGGGGCTTTAAGCAGGCCGTTGACCAGTTCCAGGGCTAGTTCGGTGTCGATGTTGTAGGCGATACGTGAGGCCGGCCCAAGACTCACGTTAATCTGAGCACGAACTTCCTCGTCGATAGCTGCGTTTTGCGCCCGATAGTCAACTACTACCTGTACCAGGCCCAGCAGAGTGCCGAGGATAAAGGCAGCCAATACCCCGAGGCGTGTCTGTTTGAAGGAGAGGCGGTCGGTAAAGCGGATGTTCATTAGCGTCCTGCCGCTGTCGTCTGCCGTTAATGGTAGCCCAACTCTGGCTGGAGAGTCCGCTCCATGCGTGGCATTCTGCGATTATTTGGAGATCAGTATGTCAGAAATTACCCCGCAGCAATTCATGCAGCGCATTCTAGGGCTGGTTGATCGGTTGGAGTCTAGTGCCAACCAAGCCCATCAGCCAATCGACTGGGACACCGTAACCGCGGCGAGCTGGGTGTCGCAGGGAGATTCTGGCTGGCTACGGCCGCTGGTTGCCAGTCAGGATATGTGTCTTGCCGACCTGTTGGGGGTGGATCGTCAGAAGGCTTTGCTGGAGGCCAATACCAGACAGTTCGTTCGCGGTGTTCCGGCCAACAATGCGTTGCTCTGGGGCGCTCGAGGGACTGGAAAATCTTCCCTGATTCGCGCGCTGTTGGCCGAGCACGCGCATGAGGGGCTGCGTCTTATTGAAATCGACAAAGGAGATCTGCTGCACCTGCCGGCCCTGGTTCGAGAGATCGCTGATAAGCCCTGGCGGTTTCTGCTTTTTTGCGACGATCTGGCATTCGAGGCAGATGACAGTGCCTACAAGTCTTTGAAAACCGTGCTTGATGGCACCGTTGAAGCTGCGCCTGACAACCTGTTGCTCTATGCCACATCCAACCGACGCCATCTGTTGCCCGAACAGCGCAGCGACAATCTCGGTGCGAGCATGGTCGATGGAGAGCTGCATCCGGGTGAGGCGATTGAGGAGAAGATTGCACTGTCCGACCGATTTGGTCTTTGGGTATCTTTCTACCCGTTTACCCAGGAACATTATCTGCAGGTGGCGCAACATTGGTTACAGGTGTTGGCCAATGAGCATGAGCTGGACTGGCAGTGGTCCGACGCCCTCCAGCAACAGGCTCTGCGTTGGGCGTTGTCGCGTGGTAACCGCAACGGCCGCTGCGCCTATCAGTTTGCCAGGTCCTGGGTTGGCAGCCAGTTGCTGGATCAGCAGCGCTAGCGGTTACCGACCTTGGCTATCATCTGGTGCTCTGCGGGAAGTAGGCTGCTCAGGCTTGAACGGGCAGTCATTCTGGCCAGCAGAGACGAGAGGCAGGGCCAGCGATCCTCATCAATCAACTCCCCAACATGGGCCATATTGATCAGTTGAGAGGTGACGGCTATATCCGCCATGCTCATGCGCTCGCCGAGGAAGAATGCCTTGCCGTTCAACTCCCCGTTGAGGTAATCGAGTAGCGGTGGCAGGTGATCACTCAGGGCCGTGGCCACAGCCTGTTCATTGCTCTTGTTGCCTTTGAGGGGCTCAAGGAATCGCTCGGCAAACACGGTAAAGGTAGCGTAGGGTGCCAATTCGTAATCGGCATATTTCTCCAGCCAGCGAACCCGTGCGGCCTGCGCCGGGGTTTCACCGTATAAAGAGGTTCCGCCGTAAGCATCCTGCAGGTATTGCGCGATCACTGCCGAGTCGGCCAGCTTCAGGTCACCGTCCTGGATGGCCGGGATGCGACCCATGGGACTGATATCGAAATACCAGGCGGGCTGGCGGAACGGCGCGACTACAACGTGCTCGTGCGCAATGCCTTGCTCGGCAAGCTGCATGCGAATCTTGCGCACATAGGGAGACAGTATTGCACCGTAAAGGGTAAGGGCCATGGGTGGGTTTCCAGAGAAAAACGGGGCCTTTGCAGGCCCCGGTGATTATTCAGTTGGTATGGATCAATCGTCGTAGACCGCTTTCTTTTTCCACTCTTCGTCGTCATTTTCAAGCTCCTGCAGTCCGGCGCTAAGCTCGCTGGACTCTGCTCCGGCTGCCCGCTCGATGCGCACCGTTGCCTCGGAGGCCTGCTTGAGCAACTCCTTGAAGCGCAGTATCTGAGCGGCCAAGGCGGGATCATTCTGCTGGTGCAGGTAGGCAATAGCGCGCTCGTATTGCAATTTGGCAACACGCGGCTTGCCTTGACGCATGCCCTGGCGGGCCAGTACTTCAAATACTTCAAGGGAAGTGGCGAGCAGATGCTGTTTAATCTGGTTTGACCATTGTTGCAGGGTAAGTTGATCAACCATTCCTTCTTTCTTCGACTGCTTCAGCAGGTTGTGCAGATTCTCGAGCATCAGGCGCGCTTCCTTGGCCTGAATATCACTCTCAATTTTGACTGGGGGATTATCTACGCTGACTTCAGGCTTCTTCAGCTCCTGGCGCGCACTGTCGAGCATCTGTTTGGCACGCTCGTCCTTGCGGTCAAGTCTAATGAGTTTTTCCAACAGACTGACTTCTATATTGGTGAGCAGGACCTTGAGTTCGGGGCTCATGAACTGACCGGGAAGTTGCGCGTTGATGGTGCGGCATACTTTCAGTCGTGAACCCAGTTCAGCGACAGCACGGGCGCGTTCAATACGTGCTCGCTCGAGTCCGTGACTGATAAAACCAATGCTTAGCAGGATGAGTACGCCGCCCGCTACGAGCAAACCTATGACTAACGGAGACATGATCAATCTCTCTTCTTGGATATTGGCACTGGGCATATTGCCAGTGGTGCCCCGGAGTTACCCGTGCCTGGGCTTGCCGGTCGGTTTTGCAGCTCTTTCCCTAGACTGCCTGCAAATTTAATTAAAAATCAACAATAACCTAATAGTGTCTCAGGGTCATCAAGCTGCCGCTAACTTGCAACAAGATTTTTCACTATCTGGTTGTTTGGGGCTGAAGGACAGGTTGATTGGCCCAGAAGGAAATAAACCGGAAAAAGATGGACTTAGGGGTTGACGATAAATCGGTGCATGCCTAAAATGCGCGCCACTTGCAGCGAACATTGTTCAGCAGGTTAGCCAGGATCAAGGTCCTGGTTATGAAAGACCGGGTAATGTCCCCTTCGTCTAGTGGCCTAGGACACCGCCCTTTCACGGCGGTAACAGGGGTTCGAGTCCCCTAGGGGACGCCATTCGGCGTCAAATTTGCGGGAATAGCTCAGTTGGTAGAGCACGACCTTGCCAAGGTCGGGGTCGCGAGTTCGAGTCTCGTTTCCCGCTCCATATGTAACAAAGAAACCGCTCAAGGGCGGTTTTTTTGTGTCTGCGATTTGGCTGGGGACTTCCGGGAGGGTCGAGTTTCACCTCGACCAAGCGGTGTCTTGGCAAGCACCCCTCAGTCGAGATGGAACAATACGCGCTCAGGTTGCGCGCCTGGACCTCAGGGGCTCTGGATCAATTGCCGTGCCTGTTCCCAGTTGAATTCCTCGCCACGCTCTTCAGCCGCAGCGCGGTGCTCGTCAATCAACTGGTATTGGGCTATTTCTTCATCGGGCATGAAATGCAGGCAGTCTCCGCCGAAATACCAGAGCAGATCGCGGGGTATCAGGTGGGCTATCTGTGGATACCGGCTGATGATCTGACACAGAATATCCTGTCCGGTGTAGAGAGCGTCGTGATCGCCGGCTTCGAGCTGACCGATCATTTCGTCAAATCGCTCCAGGAACAGGATGTTGCTCTCTTCAGGCACCTGCTCCATCAGCATTGATTGCGCGCGCAGGGTATCGAACAGGCTCTTTAGCAGTGCCATGTGGTAGCGGTGATAGGGTAGATCGGGATTCATAGGGGGACTCCTGAGGCTATGCGGCGGAGTCTAACAAAAAGCGCCAGTGCTGGCTTGCACTGGCGCTGTGGAAAAGGGACTCACTGGCCCGGGTGGGCCGGTGAGTATCGCTTACGCCGTTTTGGCGCTGGTCTTGCGTTTCTTGGGTTTAGGTGTCATTTCTTCCTTGGTGAAGTCATCCACAGCAATTACCGCATCGCGGGCGATCCTGGCGTCACGGATCACCTTGGCATCGTCTGCACTTATCACGCCGGCTTCTACTGCGGCATCCACTTCATCCACACCTGGAGCCACTTCCAGTTCTTTCTTGTAGATCGCTTTGCCAATACGTGCTTCCAGTGGATCAGCAGCAATGACCTGGTGCAGCGTATCGTTGACCAGCCCCGTTACGTCGTTGGGATCCTGGCTCTGATAGCAGCCGTCTAGCAGTCGATCCCGTGACGCGCCCGGAGTCATCAGTCGCTTGGCAACTTCAGCGGTGACGCTGTCAGCAGGGGGCGACATATGACGTCCAAGAGGGAACACCAGTACTCTCAGCAGCACGCCCATGCGGGTGTCAGGGAAGTTATGGATGATCTCGTGCATGGCCTGTTCCGTCTTGGCCAACAGATCCTCTACGCCCCATTGTACGAAAGGCAGGTCCTCTTCAGGGCAACCCTGATCCTGGTACTGCTTGAGGGTGGCACTCGCCATATACAGATTACTGAGAACATCGCCCAGACGAGCCGAGATACGCTCGCGACGCTTGAGCTCGCCACCCAGGATCATCATGGTGACGTCGGTAAGAGTCGCAAACGAGGCCGCCAGACGCGACAGTTGCTGGTAATAGCGGCGGGTATGCTTGTTACCCGGCGTTTTCACAAAGCGGGCGCCAGTCAGAGCCAGCAGGAAGCTACCCGAGGCGTTGCCTACAGCGAATCCGATGTGTTCAAACAGCAGTTCATCGAAGCGCTTGAGGGCGCGGCTCTCATCCTCATCCTGGGTGGCCTGCATTTCATTCAGTACGAATGGATGGCAGCGTATAGCGCCCTGGCCGAAGATCATCATGTTACGCGTCAGGATATTTGCACCCTCGACGGTAATCGAGATCGGCACCGACTGGTAGGCGCGGCCAAGATAGTTCTTTGGCCCCATGCAGATACCCTTGCCGCCGTGGATGTCCATTGCGTCGTTGATACATTGGCGCATGCGTTCGGTCAGGTGATACTTGACCACCGCTGATAGCACCGAAGGCTTTTCACCCAGGTCCACAGCACCTGCGGTCATGGTCCGCGCGGCGTTCATCACGTAGGTGTTGCCACCAATGCGGCCGAGTGCTTCCTGAATACCTTCGAACTCGCCGATGGGCATGCCGAACTGGCGACGGATGCGCGCGTAGGCACCGGTTGTCATGCTCGCCATCTTGGCTCCACCGGTGCTGCCGGCTGGCAGTGAGATCGAGCGGCCGACGGACAGGCAGTTCATCAGCATGATCCAGCCCTTGCCGATCATTTCCTCTCCGCCGATCAGGTAACTGAGCGGGATGAAGACGTCCTTGCCGGAGTTGGGCCCGTTCATGAATGCGGCATTCAACGGGAAGTGGCGGTTGCCGATTTCCACGCCGGGGGTTTCGGTGGGGATCAACGCCAGGCTAACGCCGCGCTCTTCCTCGTCGCCCAGCAGCTTGTCAGGGTCGTACACCTTGAATGCCAGCCCCAGGATGGTCGCTACCGGACCCAGAGTGATATAGCGCTTGGACCAGGTAACACTGAGACCAACTACCTCTTCACCTTCCCATTGGCCCTTGCAGACCACTGCACGGTCAGGCATGGCGCCTGCATCCGAGCCGGCATCGGCAGAGGTCAACGCGAAGCAGGGAATGTCGGTACCATCTGACAGGCGCGGCAGGTAATAGTTTTTCTGCTCCTCGGTGCCGAATTGCATCAGCAATTCCGCCGGCCCCAGCGAGTTGGGTACCATCACGGTCGAGCCCAGGTCACCGCTGCGGCTGGCCAGCTTCATGGCAATTTGCGAGTGTGCATAGGCAGAGAAGCCCTTGCCGCCATATTCCTTGGGAATGATCAGACCGAAAAAACCATTACTGCGGATGTATTTCCATACGGGCTCGGGCAGATCCTGAAGTTCGGTGGTCACTTCCCACTCGTCGGTCATACGGCAGACTTCTTCCACCGGACCATCAAGAAACGCCTTTTCTTCCTCGGTCATAACCGGCTTGGGGAAGCCATGCAGTTTGTTCCAGTCAGGGCGACCGGTGAAAAGCTCACCATCCCACCATACCGTTCCGGCTTCGAGGGCTTCCTGCTCGGTATCGGAAATGGGCGGCAGTACCTTCTTGAACCATTTGAATAGCGGCTTGCTGACCGCTGAGCGCCGCCAGTCGGGCATGTTCAGTGGGATTGCGATACCCAGGAACAGGGCCCACACCACCAGGTAAGCCAGCCAGTGTGCAGAGGAAAATACTGTCATCGCCAGCAAATAAACGCCAACGGCGATGCAGCTGTTCAGCAGACCGGCGCGGATATAAGCCAGAACGGCTATGCCCAGCACCAGGCCGACGAGCCATAGCAGGATCATCATTCAACACTCCTTGATTACGTAAATTCAGGTTCCAGCATAGACGCTAGAGCCCATCAAGGGTAATCGCCTGATGTAACTGAATGAACTTGGAGGGGTGAAAATAAGGCTGAAACAGGGCGGGAAGGGGAGGGTTGACCATATCCGATTCGATGGTTTTGCCCTTTGGCATAAGTGCCGATGGTGCTGCGTACAGTTGATCAGGCGATCAGGTTTGTAGCAGTTAGATAGTCAATTGAAGAGGGGGTCCTGGTGATATTGGTCAACCCTATAGTCTGCCATTCCTCGGGGCGTGCGTGTGGGCAGCACCCTTGATTTAGTGATCATCTGGCCCCATATAGAAGCAAGCAAATAGTACCAATTAACGCCTAGACGGGAAGCAATGCATGACGTCAGCTATCAGTATTAGAGGCTTGCACAAGACCTACGGGAACACTTTTCAGGCACTCAAGGGTGTTGATCTGGAAGTGCAGCAGGGCGATTTTTTCGCTTTGTTGGGCCCCAATGGCGCTGGCAAGTCGACCACTATCGGAATTCTCTCTTCACTGGTGAATAAGACTTCGGGTCAGGTCAGCGTGTTCGGGCATGATCTCGATACTGATCTGATGGACGCCAAGCGCTGCATTGGCGTAGTGCCACAGGAGTTCAATTTCAGCCAGTTCGAAAAGACCATGGACATCCTGGTCAATCAGGCCGGTTATTACGGTATTCCGCTGCGCGAAGCCAAAGAACGCGCCGAACACTATCTCAAACGCCTCGGCCTATGGGACAAGCGTGATGAGCCATCGCGCATGCTCTCTGGTGGTATGAAGCGGCGCCTTATGATCGCTCGGGCGCTTATCCATGAGCCCAAGCTGCTGATTCTCGATGAGCCCACCGCGGGTGTGGATATCGAAATTCGCCGGTCGATGTGGCAGTTCCTGCAGGAGATCAATGCCCGCGGCGTCACTATCGTGCTCACCACGCATTATCTGGAAGAAGCAGAGCAGTTGTGCAAGAACATCGCGATCATCGATCAGGGTCAGATTATTCACAACACCAGCATGCGTGAATTGCTGCTTGAGCTGCACACCGAAACCTTTTTACTCGATTGCCAGACGATCATGGATAAGCCGCCTGAACTGAAGGGTTATCCCTGCAGTCTGTTGGACGAGCATACGCTGGTGGTGCAGGTGGAGAAAAGTCAGGGTCTCAACGCGCTGTATGCGCAACTCAACGAGATGGGTTTGCATGTGCTCAGCATGCGCAACCGCAGTAACCGGCTGGAGGAGCTCTTTTTGGCCCTGGTCGACGAGAATACCGAAAAAGCAAAAGGGGCGGCTTGATGAATCACTGGCGCACTACGTGGGTGGCTTTCAAGACCATCCTGTTCAAGGAGATACGCCGTTTTACCCGCATCTGGCCGCAGACGCTGCTACCGCCAGGCATCACCATGGCGCTTTACTTCGTCATCTTTGGCAATCTGATCGGTAGCCGTATCGGCACCATGGATGGGTACGCCTACATTGATTACATCGTACCCGGCCTGATCATGATGTCGGTGATCACCAACAGCTATTCAAATGTGGTGTCGAGCTTTTTCAGTACCAAGTTCCAGCGCTCTATCGAGGAGCTGATGGTCGCGCCGGTGTCACCGCATACCATCTTGCTGGGGTACGTGTTTGGTGGTGTGGCGCGGGGTTTGGCGGTTGGCCTTATTGTGACCATCATGTCTCTGTTCTTCACCCGGCTCCAGGTTCAGCACCTGGGTCTGACGGTTGCCGTAGTGTTCCTCACTTCGCTGGTATTTGCTCTGGGCGGCTTTATCAACGCAGTCTTCGCCAAGACTTTCGACGATATCTCGATCATTCCGACCTTTGTGCTGACGCCGCTGACCTATCTGGGCGGGGTGTTTTACAGCATCAGCTTGTTGCCCGAGTTCTGGCAGAAGGTGTCGATGATCAATCCGATTCTGCACATGGTTAACGCCTTCCGGTACGGCATCCTGGGCGTGTCGGATATCCCGATAGGTGTGGCGCTGACATTGATGGGCGTATTTATCGTACTGCTCTATTCAATTAGCTACTGGTTGCTGTCGCGTGGGATAGGAATGCGTCAATAACTGCGCGCGCCGACAATACTCGCCTGCAGGGAAGGCGGGGAGTATTATCCTCGCCTGTCTGCAAGGAGATTCATTATGAACCAGCACCCCGCTGAGCAGTCCCCCCTGGGCAAGAGTAGTGCCTATGTAAGCGTATATACACCCTCGCTTCTGTTTCCCATTGCGCGTGAGCCGAAATGGCAGGAGCTGGGATTGGAGGCTGATAATCTGCCCTTCCACGGGGCAGATATCTGGAATTGTTATGAACTTTCCTGGCTAACGCCTTCAGGCAAGCCTGCCGTTGCTGCAGCCGAGTTCATATTCCCTCTCAAGGCTCGTCGTATTGTCGAGTCAAAATCGTTCAAGTTGTACCTCAACTCTTTCAATCAGACAGTCTTTCGTGACCGTGCAGAAGTGTTGCGCACCCTTGAGTCCGATCTGAGTGTGGCTGCGCAGGGGCCTGTGATGGTGCGCATGCTGACCATGGGGCAGTTACACGCCGCTGGTATGGCGCATTTGCCGGGGGAATGCATTGATGATGCTGACATCAGTATCGACTGCTACGAGTACGATGCGTCTCTGTTGTCGTTGGCCGATGCGGGGGGGTATGCACGTGAAATACTGCACAGCCACCTGCTCAAATCCAACTGCCCGGTAACAGGCCAGCCGGACTGGGCCAGTGTCGCCATCACCTATGGGGGTAAGCGGCTGGATCACGCGTCGCTATTGCGTTATCTGGTGTCCTTCCGGCAGCAGGCAGATTTTCATGAACAGTGCGTGGAACGTATTTTTACTGACCTGTTGCCGTTGCTGGGTGAGGGTGCCGAGTTGTCGGTCTATGCTCGCTACGTGCGCCGCGGGGGGTTGGATATCAATCCGTACAGATCGACTGCGGCGAGCTTCCCCGAGAATCTGAGGCTGGCTCGCCAATAGAAAGCGCCGTAAAGCTTCAGATACCCATATCCGACAGCGCCTGAACGACGCGCTGAAGCGATCCTGCCACTCTTGGATGCCGGGCATAGAAATGCTCGATAGACAGATTCAGGCTGTCGACCAGAGTGGCATCGTCTTGACTGTATTCGTGCTGGGCGGCCGAGAGCCTGGCTTCAATACGGTCATGCAGTTGCTGCAGGGACTCACGCTCTTCCTGGGCGAGCGGTTGATCGGTCTCGGCTAGAATGCGCTGCAGGTCTTCGAGCTGATTCTTCAGTTGTTGCGCGGGCATCGTCTGCTCCTGTCCTGGTTGATCGTATGAGGTCACTATAGCTTCCCGCGTCACTGGCGTCTTGCTGCTTGGCTCTCTCATGAGTAAATGAAGTTACAGGTTTAACCGGTGAAAGGCTGACAGTTTTTGCATTACACTGGCACTTTGCGAACGCTTGGAGTTGCAGTGCAATGCGTGCGCGCCGAACCCAGAATCAGGGAGAGTCCCAATGAAGGTGTTGCCTTTTACATCACGTATTGTATTGGCTGGATTGGTAGCTGTAGCCGGTACTGGCACAGTCGCGGCCCAGGAAGAGTATGAAGATTACGCCATTGAGCCCATAGAGGCGGATCCGTGGGAGCCGGTCAACCGTGCGGTCTTCAGCTTCAATGACACGGTTGACCGCTATACTTTAAAGCCGATAGCTAAAGCCTACGATTGGGCCGTACCCGAGCCGGTGAGCAAGAGCATCAGCAACGTATTCAATAATCTGGGTGAACCGCGCAATCTGGTTAACGATACCCTGCAGGGCAAGTTTCATGCGGCGGGTATCGATACGGCACGCTTCCTGTTGAACTCGACAGTAGGTGTTCTGGGCGTTTTTGATGTGGCTACCAAAATGGGACTGCAGCGCAACGACGAAGATTTTGGCCAGACCCTGGGAGCCTGGGGCGTGCCAAGCGGTCCTTATGTCGTGTTGCCGCTGTTGGGGCCAAGCACCGTGCGCGATGGTGGCTCGCGGATTCCGGAAAGCTACGCTGCTTATTGGTACACCGAACAGGTCGATCATGTACCAACCCGCAATACTGCGATTGGTACTGATCTGGTCGATACGCGAGCCAGTTTGCTGTCCCGTGAGGAGTTGATCAGGGGCGATCGTTATCGTTTCGTGCGCAATGCCTTTTTGCAAAATCGCGAGTTTCAGGTCAAGGATGGTGAGGTTGAGGATCAGTTCTGACCTCACCGATTAATCACTTGAGGGTGTTGAAATAGACACCCACAATGAACTGGCCGTTATCGATCGCTTCACATCGCATGACCTGACCGTCTGCTTCCAGCCCCTGGAGGCCGGGCGTGGGTGAGGGTATAGACAGGCTCAGATGAGTGTTTTCCGGCAGGGGTCGATCCAGTACGACCTGAACGCCCTGGCTTGAAAGATCCTGACAATCCGCCTGAATGACCTCGCCGCTATCCTGAAGTGTCAGGGTGGCTCGAGCTTCTACCTTCATGCGGATGAAATCGCGTTTTTCTCTGTATTGTTGGTCATGAAACGACATGCGATAACTCCCTTGCTGGATATGCTGTAGCGAATCCTGAGTGTCTGCTTATTGGTTTCGCCTGTCACCTCTATCCTAGTTCTACGCCCTGTTTCTCACAAGCAGTCTGGCACCTTGCCATGACGGTTGCCTGAGCAAGCGGATGGGAGTACTGTTTGGCCCTTGAAAGCGTCAGGTTATCTGACCTCAATACACACACCCTGTGGCCCGCAGCCCGCTCAGCTGCGTCGCATTGACGTAGGGACTCTATGCAGCTTACTGGCACGACCTTGCTGGTTATCGATGATGACAGCGCTTTCCGGCGGGATATCGCCAATCGGTTGCAGAATTGCGGCTTTGAGGTATCACAGGCCGCAAGTGCGACCGATGGTCTGCAACAGTTCACGACCCAGCGACCAGAGCTAGTGCTCTGCAATCTGCACCTGCCCGAGGCAGAGGGATTCGCATCTGTGCTGCAGGCGGTCTCGGCGGCTCCCGACGCGTCCCTGGTCGTGATTGCCCACTCCTCCCTCATGCCCCAGGCGGTCGATGCGCTGCGCGCCGGTGCTCAGGATTACCTGATCAAACCAATGCTCGACATTGCGATGGTCGAGCTAGTGGTCAAGCGCACCCTGGATCAAAACCGACTGCGCAATGAGAACAGTCGCATCCGAGAGCGGCTTGAGGCCGCCAATAGCGAGCTTGAGAACCGCCTGCAAGAGCTCAAGGACGATCAGGCTGCAGGGCATCAGGTCCAGTTGAACATGTTGCCCCAGTCACCCTGGACCAGCGGTGAGTACACCTTCGAGCGACGAATCATACCCTCGCTGTATCTCTCCGGAGATTTTGTCGATTATTTCCGAATATCCGATACCCAGTTAGCTTTCTACCTCGCTGATGTCTCGGGGCACGGAGCTTCTTCCGCCTTCGCTACCGTATTGCTCAAGTTCATGACCACCCGGCTGCTTTACGAGCAGCGTCGCCAAGGCGATAGCAGCCCCATTGCGTTTTTGCCCTCCGATGTACTTGGGCACATCAATCGTGGCCTGATCAACTGCAAACTCGGCAAGCACGTGACCATGCTTGGCGGGGTCATTGACGAGTCTGATAACACCCTGACCTACAGCATTGGTGGGCATCTGCCATTGCCGCTGCTCTACGCCGACGGGCAGGCCAACTATTTGCAGGGTAAGGGCAAGCCCGTTGGGTTGTTTGCCGACGCGGAGTATGAGAACCACAAGATTGATCTACCTGATGCCTTCAGTCTCATTTTATGCTCCGACGGCGTGCTCGATTGCGTGGAAGGTACTACCCTGAGAAACAAGGAAGCGCATTTGCCCGGGCTGGTAGAAAAGTGCGAGGGCAATATGCAGGCGTTGCTGGGTAGTTTTGGCCTGACGCCAGGCAAGGTAATGCCGGATGATATTTCACTCATGGTACTGAGCAGGAACCGCGAATGATGACTACTGGCAAGATCCAGTTTGCAGAGTCCGAAGGTACGTTCGTTCTCAAGTTCATCGGTGATGTGCGGTTGACCCTGTGCGCCGCATTGGATGCTTATATCGAAAAGATATTCAGTGTTCTGACGTTCGACGCCATCATCATTGATCTGACCGAAACCGACGGCATAGACAGTACTTCCCTTGGTCTACTGGCCAAGCTCTCCATCCTGTCTCGACAGAAAGTTGGATTTCTGCCGACCCTGGTGTCCACTCAGGATGATATGAACCGGCTTTTGCAAAGCATGGGATTCGACCAGGTGTTCAATATCGTTTCCCAGATCACGCCCACAGAAGCGGAGCTGGCCGATCTGCCAGGTCAGGAGCTCTCGGAAGATCTGGTAAAGGACAAGGTGCTTGAAGCCCACCGCATATTGATGGACCTCAATGATCACAACCGTGAAGCCTTTCGCGATCTGGTCAGTGCCCTCGAATCAAATTGAGTGATAACCAACTGAACAACGCTGTGCCCGATGCGAAAGACCGGGCATCTCTCTCAGGCTTGCACCATACGCAGGCGTAATAAGTCCTCCAGCTTTATCTGGTCTGCCGCAAACGCCCTTATGCCCTCGGCCAGTTTCTCCGTGGCCATGGCATCCTCGTTGTGTGCCCAACGGAAAGTGCTTTCAGTCAGCTTGTTGAGCGGGTCTTGCGAGGGCTGGGTCAGGATTGACGAGGGCTGTAACTCCCCCTCATCCTCCGCCAGTTGTTGCAACAGGGCGGGGCTGATGGTCAGACGGTCGCAGCCGGCCAACGCTTCTATCTGCCCGCTGTTGCGGAAACTCGCGCCCATCACCACAGTGGCGAACTGGTGTTGCTTGAAGTAGCGGTAGATGCGCGCCACTGATTGCACGCCGGGATCTTCCTGGCCCTGGAAGTCGCGAGCCTCGCTCTTTTTGTACCAGTCATAGATACGCCCGACAAAGGGCGAAATCAGATAGACGCCCACATCGGCGCAGGCCTGCGCCTGGGCAAAAGAGAAGAGCAGCGTGAGATTGCACTGGATGCCTTCCTTCTCCAGCTCGGCAGCGGCCTGAATGCCCTCCCATGTGGAGGCAATCTTGATCAGCACGCGGTCACGTGTGATCCCTGCTTCCTCGTAACGCTCAATCAGACGTCGCGCCTTGTTCAGTGTGGCGACCCTGTCAAACGATAGGCGCGCGTCCACCTCGGTCGATACTCGGCCTGGTACCAGCTTGGTAATCTCGGCGCCCAGGGCGACGGCAAAGGCGTCACAGGCATCAGCCACGGGATCAAAGCTGCCCGCCGATGCCTTGAGTGCCTGATCGAGCATGGCACTATAGGTGTCCTGCTGGGCAGCCTTGAGCATAAGGGATGGGTTGGTGGTGGCGTCTACTGGTTGCAGTTTTCGGATGGCTTCGATGTCGCCAGTGTCGGCAACGATCTGCGTGTGTTTTCGCAGGCTTTCGAGTTTGCTTGGCATTATGGACAGACCCTCTGGATGTATCCTTCGACCTTAACTCAAGCCTGCTGGCGCGGGCAATCCCGGGGTTCCAGCCGACGGCTCATGTCGGCCAGCAGCTCATCGTAAAGTGCCAATGGATCATCGGTCTGGTGCAGGGCACTGCTCAGTTGGCGCCGGAAATGTCGGGCGCCGGGCAGTCCCTGGAACAGGCCGAGGATGTGCCGGGTGACATGGTTCATCGCGCCACCCTGATTCAGGTGGTCAACAATATGCGGGCGCAGGGCCTGCAGAACCTGAATGCGATCTGGTCGTGGCGTGGCGTCGGCATAGAAGCGCTGATCAACTTCGGCCAGCAGGTAGGGGTTGTGGTAGGCCTCGCGGCCCACCATCACGCCGTCCAGCGATGTCATGTGCTGCTGCATCTCATCCAGATCGGTCAGGCCGCCGTTGAGAATGATCTCCAGTTGCGGGTAATCGGCCTTGAGTTGATGCACAACCTCGTAGCGCAGCGGCGGAATATCCCGGTTCTCCTTGGGCGACAGGCCCTCGAGAATCGCAATACGCGCGTGCACGATAAAGGTATCGCAGCCAGCCTCATGCACCTGGCCTACAAAGTCGCACAACTGTGCGTAGCTGTCGTGACCATTGATGCCGATCCGGTGCTTGACCGTCACCGGCAGGCTGCAGGCGTCATGCATGGCTTTCACACCTTCAGCCACCAAGCCAGGGTGAGCCATCAGGCAGGCGCCTATCATGTTGTTCTGTACCCGATCACTGGGACAGCCCACATTCAGGTTTACCTCGGCAAAACCGGCCTCCTCAGCAAGGGCAGCACAGGCTGCCAGTTCATCCGGATTGCTGCCGCCCAGCTGCAGGGCCAACGGTTGCTCGGCGGGATTGAAGCCGAGAAAGCGTGAGCGATCCCCGTGAATGACCGCGCCGGTTGTCACCATCTCTGTGTACAGCAGGGCGTGCTGGCTGATCAGCCGAGCGAAGAATCGATAATTCCTGTCAGTCCAGTCCATCATCGGCGCCACGCAAAAGCGCCGGGAGGGGCCGGGGCGACGTATGACTGGGTTTGAGCGTGTTTCCTGCTGCATTTCGCCTGCCTGTTTATTGCTTGTTTCTTGCCGTTTCCGCTTGTGTCGCTAAAAAAACGAACGGTTTGTCGAGTCACACCGTGCCGATACGCACTACGCGCGATGGCCACGCAGTTTATCAGGAAAGCCAGACATTTAACCGCCGTCCGGCTGCCAATGCCTGGCTAAGAAAGCGAGAGACTGAGGTGGCAGGGACCGATACTTGGTATCCATTCGGACCTCAAGCTGCGGATCAGCCTTTCCATTGGCGCGTTGTTCCAGCAGTTGTCCCGTCGGTTCATGCGTTGCCTCTTACGGTAGCGCCATATCCAGCGCTCTTATGGCTCGCTCGGCATTTGGGTGACTCGATAGTCCACAGCCCATTATACTCTTCGGTACATGCACTCAGGAAAGCCGACCATGCCAGGAACGCAACAGACCATTCTCGTTACCGGCGGTGCCGGATATATCGGTACGCACACCTGCATCAAGTTGCTCGAGGCAGGATATCAGGTGGTGGTGCTGGATAACTTCAGCAACAGTTCCCCCGAGGCTCTGCGCCGGGTGGAGGAAATCACCGGGCAGCGGGTTGCGTATCTTGAGGGTGATATCAATGACGCCGAGTTGCTGGACGAGGTTTTTGCTGGTCAGGCCATTGATGCGGTAATCCACTTTGCCGGTCTCAAGGCGGTGGGCGAGTCGGTGGCTCAGCCTATGCGCTATTACCGCAATAATGTCAGTGGTACCGTGGTGTTGTGCGAGGCCATGCAGCGGGCCGGAGTGAGGAACATCGTGTTCAGCTCCTCGGCCACGGTATACGGCGATCCTGCAAGCCTGCCCATTAACGAGGATTTCCCGACCAGCGCGACCAATCCCTATGGCCGCTCCAAGTTGATGATTGAGGAGATGCTCGGTGATCTGCACGTATCCGATCCTGAGTGGAATATCGCGCTGTTGCGCTACTTCAACCCGGTGGGCGCGCACCCCAGTGGCAAGATTGGCGAAGACCCGTCCGACATTCCCAATAACCTTATGCCTTATATCGCCCAGGTGGCGGTAGGTAGACGCGAGCATCTTAGCGTGTTTGGCGGTGATTATCCGACCCATGATGGCACTGGCGTACGGGATTACATTCATGTGCAGGATCTGGCCCAAGGTCACCTTCAGGCTCTGCGCTGGCTGGAAAGCAAGCCTGGCATCAAGGCGTTCAATCTGGGTACCGGAATCGGGTACTCGGTGCTGGATATGGTCAAGGCGTTCGAAAAGGCCTGCGGACGGGAGCTGCCCTACAAGATCGTTGCTCGCAGGCCGGGCGATGTGGCCAGCTGCTATGCCGACCCAGCCTTGGCGGCAAACGAGCTGGACTGGCACGCTGGGCTGGGTCTGGAAGCGATGTGCGCGGATGCGTGGCACTGGCAGTCCAGCAATCCCCAGGGCTATGGCTCCGAGGACTGACGTTACCGGACATTGTTGTTCCCGCCTTCGCGGGAATGACGGGTGCGAAGGCGAGAGTGACTAATTAGAACCAAAGAGTCAGTTGACCTTTCCGACCGCTTTCTGCACGTCTGACATGGTCTGATACTGGCGGCTGGGGAACTGCTTCAGCACGTCGATGACCCCATTGGCAGCGTGGTTGTTCTTTGCCTGTTTGATCAGCCCGGGCTTGTCAGTAGGTAGATCCACGCCCTTCAGTGCCTTGGCTATGCCCGCTGATGAAGCCGCATCTGCCGCTGCTTTGCCACCGCGTATTCCGCCTTTGCTTAAATCGCCCTCTGGCTCGTTGCCTTCAACCCGCATTTGGGGCTCGGCGAACTTGCCTTTCTCCAGGGCATCTGTCGGCCATTCTCTTCTTTTCAGGCCAAGCGTTCTGAACAGGTCGGCTTTGCCAGCAATGTCTATTTCTTCTTCCTTAAGGTCCTTGTGCGCACCTATCAACAGAAGCTGGGCGCTTTCGTAGTCGAGCAGCCGCGAGTCGTCGATATCGATCCAGCGCTTGTCAGCAAATTTATCCTGGAGAGTCTTTGGGTAGTTCGGTTCGGAGTCCGGGAACCCGGGTACATCAACTGCTGGATTGCGTACCGAAATGATATAGCTTGCCTCCGCCAGAATACCCAGCTCGGCTTGAGCCTTGCCTGGGGGGCTCGGGTTGGAAAGCAGGTAGGCGAGACGAGTACTGTCGTTACGTTCGAATATCGCGTAGCGACCTTCCCCGACAGGAATAGCCTCACCCTGTTCTCGCTCACCCCTGGTTTTGGTCTGGTATTCCAGCGGCACCAGCGCGTTGCCGATATCTTTGGGGGAGCCGGTCTTGTAGTTCATCATCCACTCGCGCGCTGTGGATGATGATTGGCCTTGCATGATTTCGGGCAGCTGTTTTTTGCCCACTACAAATAGCCGGGCGGTGTCTTCGTAGTCCGCTACGAGCACCAGATGCAGGCGCTGCACATCATCAATACCCTGGATCTCCTGCGCATCGATCCTGGGTCTGTAGAAAAAATAAATATCGCCTTTCTCAACGTAGGTCGTCATCGTCTTGCCTCAGCTGTAAACGGTGCCAATAGCGTGTCTTCTACGTTTATGACTACGGTCGGGCCAGGAAATTCCGGGAAGCTTGGGCTAGTGTCTGGCGTTTTATTACCTTATGAGACCTCGGGGATATTCCAGGCGCTTTGGCTGATTTTCTTCGATAGCATCTCGGCTGGAGACAGGGGCAGAGAATCCGGTGCTCAGTAACAGCAAGGCCGCAACAGAGTAACGTACAAAGCGACGACTCCTCCGGGCGGCGCGTTTAAACACCGTAGGTCGTCGACTAGGGCGAGGCGGGTTAGCAGGCCGTGCGTTGAAGGTGCGCTGAACCTGGTAGTTGGAGTCAAGGGTGCTGTCCGAGGACCATAGGGTACTGATTGAATGGGGCACTGGAAGCGTTGCAGAATTCCTGGAAACAGACTGGCCGTTGACGGTGAGGGTGACGTTCATGGTGATTGGACCTCGATAAAATCGGGCCGGTATGGCCTTTGACGAGGGCACTGTGAACCCGCTGTTGTTAAGGCGCGGTTAAACGTATGAGGATTATTTTCAGGCAGGGGAGAGTGCGGTTTTAACTGGTTTTAGGGGCTGCGTATGGTGCGCTTGGGTTCCCGCCTTCGCGGGAACGACGAAGAAGAAGGCGGGAATGACGGAGGAGGAACCGGGAATGCCGTAGGGTGAACCGTGAGTGATGAGGAGGGCTTTACTCCACCGTCACTGATTTCGCCAGGTTTCGCGGTTTGTCCACATCGGTGCCTTTGACCAGGGCCACGTGGTAGCTGAGCAGCTGCAGCGGGATGGTGTAGAGGATCGGGGAAATGCAGTCTTCCACCCAGGGCAGGCTGATGATTTCGTGATTGTTGTCTTCGCTCTGGTCGACAGTTTCGCAGGCGAAGGTAATGAGCTGACCACCTCGGGCGCTGACTTCTTCCAGGTTGGACTTGAGCTTTTCCAGCAGGGCGTCACTGGGTGCGACGCTGACCACCGGCATATCCTCATCCACCAGCGCGAGTGGGCCGTGCTTGAGTTCGCCGGCGGCGTAGGCTTCGGCGTGAATGTAGGAGATTTCCTTGAGCTTGAGCGCGCCTTCCATGGCGATCGGATAGTGTGTGCCTCGTCCGAGGAAAAGCGCGTGATGCTTGCTGGCGAAGCGCTCGGCCAGGGTGGTAATGCGCGCTTCCAGGTTAAGTGCTTGCTCGATGATGGCTGGCAATTTTTTCATTGCGGCGACGTTCTTGGCTATTCTTTCCGGGCTTTTGCCGCGTACCTGTGCAAGAGCTGTGGTCAGCCAGAGTAGCGCTACCAGTTGCGTGGTGAAGGCCTTTGTGGAGGCGACACCGATTTCCGGGCCGGCGTGGGTAAGCAACCGCCAATCAGCCTCGCGCACCAGGGAGCTGCCAGCGACGTTGCATATGGCCAGGGTGGCGAGGTAGCCCTGATCCTTGGCAAAGCGCAGGGCGGCAAGGGTATCGGCGGTCTCACCGGACTGGGAGATAGTTATCAGCAAAGTATTTTTTGGCACAACGACAGTGCGGTAGCGATATTCACTGGCTACTTCCACGCTGCAGGGCATGCCCGCCTGTTCCTCGATCCAGTAACGTGCGACGAGGCCGGCGTGATAGCTGGTACCGCAGGCGACGATATGGATGTTTTCGATATTCGGCAACTGGGTTTCGGCATCGGGCCCAAGTATGGCGGTGAGTACGTGATCGTCAGCTAGAATGCCGCTGAGGGTGTCGCTGATCGCCTGGGGCTGTTCGTAGATTTCCTTGAGCATGAAGTGGCGATATTCGCCTTTTTCCATGCTGAACGCGGCGTGTTCGTAGCGTTTTACCACGCGCTCTACTGGCTCGTCGTTCCGGTCCCAAACCTCGCAGGTGTTGTTGTTCAGGCGTGCGTAGTCGCCTTCTTCCAGATAACGGAAGCGATCGGTGACCTGCAGAAGTGCGAGGGGATCGGAGGCGATATAGTGCTCGCCACTACCCTCACCAATGACTAGGGGGCTGCCCATGCGGGCGCAGTAGAGCGTGTGCGGCTGATCCTGGTGGATCAGTGCCAAGGCGTAAGCGCCATGCAGTTCTTTCAGCGCGGTACGAAAGGCGCCTAGCAGATCACCGGTTTCGCTGAAGTGGTGTGCGATCAGATGGGCGACGACTTCGGTATCGGTCTCGGAGACAAATTCGTAGCCCAGCTCGATTAGCTTTTTGCGCAGTGGGCCATGGTTTTCGATGATGCCGTTGTGCACGACGGCCAGGCGTCCAGAGATATGCGGATGTGCGTTGCGTTCAGCGGGTTTGCCGTGGGTTGCCCAGCGGGTATGTGCAATGCCCAGGTGGCCCTCGGCTGGCGTAGCGGCCAGTGCGTTCTCCAGTTCTACGACCTTGCCAACGGCGCGTACTCGCAGCATCTCGCTCTGCTTGTCGCTGCCGTTGTCAGTAAGAACCGCCACACCGGCGGAATCATAGCCGCGGTACTCGAGCCGACGCAGCCCCTCCATCAAAATGGGAGTGATGTTGCGCTGAGCGATGGCGCCGACGATTCCGCACATGGTGATTTCCCTTGATCTGAATGCAAAGCAGGGAGTTTATCACCGCGGCGCGCTTATGGAAGTGCCATCATCGCTTGCTGAATCGCTCCACCAGGGCTGTCTGACCCTCCGCAGTTCGGCTTAGCTCGTTGCTCAGGTGTGCACTGCGCTGGGCCTGGGTGGCGTTAGTGTCCGACAGACTGGCGATATTGGTGACGTTACGGTTGATCTCCTCGGCCACGGAGCTTTGCTCTTCGGCCGCGCTGGCAATCTGATCGGTCATGTCATTGATGCGTTCGATGGCTTCACGAATGCCATCGAGGGCCTCATCGGCTTCGATGACCTGGGCAACCCCGTGATCGGCCTGCTCATGTCCTGCGCGCATGGCGTCAACTGCGCGTTTGGCTGCGGTTTGCAGGTTTTCAATGAGACCGTGGATCTGTTCAGTGGAGGTCGCGGTGCGGCTGGCGAGGGCGCGCACTTCATCTGCGACCACAGCAAACCCGCGGCCCTGTTCGCCGGCCCGGGCGGCTTCGATGGCAGCGTTGAGTGCCAGCAGGTTGGTCTGCTCGGCGATGCCCTTAATCACATCGACAACCTTGCCGATTTCCTGGGTATCGCTGGCCAGTTGTGAGGAGACGCTGGCAGCCGAGTTGACGGACTGGGACAGAATCTCGATCGCTTCCCGAGTTTTGGCCACTACCGCTTTGCCGACCCCGGCCAGGCGGTTTGCATCACGCGTCGCGTCTGCTGTGCGCTGGGCATTGCTGGAGACTTCCTGTGTTGCAGAGGCCATCTCGTTGACGGCGGTAGCGACCATTTCGGTTTCGGTACGTTGCTGATTGATGCCGTCATGACTCTTGTGTGCCAACTCGCTGGCTTCGCGCGCTTGAGTTCCCAGGTGGGTGGCGTTATCCAATACCCGTGTCAGGCAGGTTTGCAGGCTTGCCTGTTGGCTGTGCAGGGCCATTTCCAAGCGACCTAGGGCGCCCTTATAGGGCGTATACATGACGGCCAGCAGCGGATCGGTAATACTGTTGTCGGCCACCTTGAGAATGCGTTGCAGGTGTTGGTCATGCCGGGCGCGCAAGGCAAAACCGACTGGTATAGCAATGGCAGTGGCGACGACGATGCCCCAGCCGCCAAACATCAATCCCGCACCGCCGGCGGCTGCGGCGAAGGCGACCACTGGGATGATATCCGCTGCCATGCCACTGAAATCCGGCGTGGTGGCGCTCTTGCCCTTATTCAAACGACGGTAAAGAGCCTCGGCACGTAAGACCTGGTTTGCCGTGGTCTTGACGCGCACGGATTCATAGCCGACTGCTTTGCCGTTTTCCCAAATAGGTGTGACGAAGGCGTTGACCCAGTAGTGGTCGCCATTTTTGCAGCGGTTCTTGACGATGCCCATCCAGCTCCGGCCCGCACTCAAATCAGCCCACATGTGGGCAAATACAGCGGAGGGCGTATCCGGGTGTCGCACCATATTGTGCGGGCTACCGATCAGCTCGGCATGTTCAAATCCGCTGACCGCCACAAAGGCTTCGTTGCAGTAGGTGATTTTGCCCTTGAGATCGGTAGTGGAGATCAATCTCTGTTGAGCATTGAAGGTTTTTTCCCGCTGAGTGACCGGTTGATTGTTGCGCATGGTAGGCCTGTCCTGAAACGAGCTGATGCCCTCTACGGGCTTATTGTGTCTATGCTTGTAGATATACAGGTGTATATCGACGTGAGCAGCGCTTTCTTTAAAAGATAGGTGCAATCAGTGCTTGTCAGGTTTGCGTCCCTCACGTCGGGCATCTAGGGTAGAAGCATAGCAAAGATAGCCGCCGGCACCGTGCCGGCGAGCTCAACGGAGGTCATGTAATGTCTGAAGCCAAAAGCCCGGGTAACAGTTTGAAAACCCGCGACACTTTGAAGGTGGGCGATACCACCTACCAATACCATTCGCTGCCAAAGGCGGCGGAGCAGCTCGGGGATCTGACCCGGTTGCCGGTGTCGTTGAAGGTGCTGCTGGAAAACCTGCTACGCCATGAAGATGGCGTCACGGTTACCCCCGATGACATCCAGGCCGTGGCCGACTGGCTGAAGACCCGTAGTTCTGACCGAGAGATTCAGTATCGGCCGGCGCGGGTTTTGATGCAGGACTTCACCGGTGTGCCTGCCGTCGTGGACTTGGCCGCCATGCGCGATGCAGTGGCACGAGCCGGCGGCGATCCCCAGCGTATCAATCCGCTTTCGCCGGTGGATCTGGTTATCGACCACTCGGTGATGGTCGACCATTTTGCCGATGACCAGGCCTTTGAGGACAACGTCGAGATTGAGATGCAGCGTAATGGCGAGCGTTATGAGTTCCTGCGTTGGGGCCAGAAGGCGTTCGACAATTTTCGTGTGGTCCCGCCGGGTACCGGTATCTGCCACCAGGTGAACCTGGAGTATCTGGGCCAGAGCGTATGGTCCAGCGAGGTAGACGGAGAGCAATGGGCTTATCCCGATACCCTGGTAGGCACCGACTCGCATACCACGATGATCAACGGTCTGGGTGTGCTGGGCTGGGGTGTGGGGGGCATTGAGGCTGAGGCCGCTATGCTTGGCCAGCCAGTGTCGATGCTGATTCCTGAGGTGGTGGGCTTCAAGCTCAGCGGCAAGATGCGCGAGGGTATGACCGCGACCGATCTGGTTCTGACTGTAACCCAGATGCTGCGCGCTCAGGGTGTGGTCGGCAAGTTTGTCGAGTTCTATGGTGATGGCCTGGCCGATCTGTCCCTGGCCGACCGGGCGACCATTGCCAACATGGCGCCGGAATATGGCGCGACCTGTGGCTTCTTCCCGATTGATGATGAAACCATTCGCTACCTGCGTCTGACGGGCCGTCCGGATGATGTTGTCGCCCGCGTAGAGGCCTATGCCAAGGTCCAGGGCATGTGGCGCGAGCCGGGTGCGGAGCCTGAGTTTACTGCCAGCCTGGAGCTGGACATGAACACTGTCGAGCCAAGCCTGGCTGGACCACGTCGACCACAGGATCGCGTGGCGTTGGGTGACGTGCATGCGGCGTTCGATACTCTGATGGATCTGGTACTCAAGCCTGCCGACGAGGCCCAGTCACGCCTGGAAACCGAAGGCGGTGGTGGTGTTGCAGTGGGTGGACCGAGCAGCGGTGCGACCATCACCATTGATGGCGAAGATCACGAGATCAGCCATGGCGCGGTGGTGATTGCGGCTATCACTTCCTGCACCAATACATCGAACCCCAGCGTAATGATGGCCGCGGGTCTGCTGGCCAAAAAGGCCGTAGAGCGTGGTGTGATGCGCAAGCCATGGGTCAAGTCGTCGCTGGCGCCGGGCTCAAAGGTGGTGACCGACTACCTGGAAAAGGCCGGCCTGACCGAATCACTCGATGCGCTGGGTTTCAATCTGGTGGGATATGGCTGCACCACCTGTATTGGTAACTCCGGACCCTTGCCACCGGAAGTTGCGCTGGCGGTGACCGAGCATGACCTGGTGGTATCAGCGGTACTATCGGGCAATCGTAACTTTGAAGGTCGCGTGCATCCGCAGGTGAAGGCCAACTGGCTTGCGTCGCCGCCGCTGGTTGTGGCTTATGCGCTGGCAGGCAACACGCGCATGAATCTGCTGGAGGAGCCGCTGGGCCTGGACAAGGATAACAAACCTGTCTACCTGAAAGACCTGTGGCCGACCAATGCCGAAATTGCCGAGGCGGTGGCAATGGTCGAGGATTCGATGTACCGCGAGCGCTATGCGGACGTATTCAGCGGCGACAAGCACTGGCAGTCGATCAAGGTAGCCGAAGGGGCGACTTATAATTGGGTGGGCGAGTCCACCTATGTGAAGAACCCACCGTATTTCGAGCAGATCGATCAACCGCTCCAGCCACTCAAGCCGGTTAATCAGGCTAGCGTGTTGGCGGTATTCGGTGACTCGATCACCACTGATCACATTTCGCCCGCCGGTAATATCAAGGGTAGTTCGCCCGCAGGTCGCTATCTGCAGGAGCTGGGTGTGGAGCCCGAGGATTTCAACTCCTACGGCTCACGCCGCGGCAATCACGAAGTGATGATGCGCGGCACCTTCGCCAATATCCGTATTCGCAACCGCATGCTGGGCGGCGAAGAAGGCGGGGAGACTATCCACGTGCCCAGTGGCGAGCGCATGGCCATTTACGATGCGGCAATGCGTTACCAGCAGGACAACACGCCGCTGGTGGTCTTTGCCGGCAAGGAATACGGCACTGGCTCCAGCCGCGATTGGGCAGCCAAAGGCACCAATCTACTGGGCGTAAAGGCGGTGATCGCGGAGAGCTTCGAACGCATCCACCGCTCGAATCTGGTCGGCATGGGCGTGTTGCCACTGCAGTTCAAGGACGGGCAGAGTATCGGTTCGCTGGGCCTCGATGGGCATGAAACCGTCGACATTCAGGGTATCAACGACGACCTGAAGCCCGGACAGACCCTGAAGATGGTTGCCACGAAAAAGGGCGGCGAGAAGGTCGAGTTTGACGTGCTATGTCGGATCGATACGCGCAACGAAATCGACTACTTCAAGGCCGGGGGTATTTTGCACTTTGTGCTGCGTGAGTTGATCGCGGAGGGCTGATAAGCCAAAGGCTCCTGCTAACGCGGGAGCCTTGATTCATGCGCAGTGTTGCGGGCATTCTCGTTACTCCCTTGCATTCCCGCACCCACCTGCCATTTTCGCACTCCTTCGCAAGCCCATGGCTCTAAAACTCTAGTCATGCCCGCACCTCACCCCGTCATGCCCGCACCTAATCCCGTCATTCCCGCGAACGCGGGAATCCATGCGATGTATCGTCCCCCCGCCCCAACTTGTGCATCTGCGACGCTGGTCGGGGTTTAGGTTCTTTGTGCACGTCATAGAAACCGCTTGGATCCCCGCATTCGCGAGGATGACGTTTGGGGAGGGTGCAGTGTGGAGCTGCGGGAATCCATGCGGGTTTCAGTCCTCAACTGCGATCCGGTACAACCCGTTATTTATATCCGATGTAAAAAACAACGTTCCATCCGCAGCTATCTCAACCCCGGTTGGTACGCCGCTGGGCGGCATGCCTGGGCCGGCGGGGAAGCCGATGGGTAGATTGGTTGCCAGTACGGTTTGTTCGCCGCTTTCCGGGTTGAGCTTGATTAGGCGTTTGGCCGCCGTTTCGGCAATAACAAAGCTTCCATCTGCCGCCTGGGCGAGTCCTTCGGGCATTTTCAGGTCTTTGGCCAGGCGGGTGATTGCGCCGCTTTGTGGATCAACACGGGTCAGGAAACCGCCGGCTTCAGTCAGGTAGATCTGCCCGTCCTGGCCGCGAATCATCTGCACCGGGCCGTACAGATCCTTGGCCAATATTCGCTTGGTCTTCAGGTCATCGCCGGAGAGATGCACGAGCGTGCCGCTGCCCATTTCGCTGACCACAATACTGCCGTCATCCATTTCCACTGCGTCGGACGGGGCATTGAGGCCGTGGACCATGGCGAGGGTACTATTGTCTGCGAGGTCAATCAGCTGCAGGGTGCCGGTGGAGAAACTGGTGAGCAGCAGTTGGTCGTTGCCAATGTTAACGGCTACGGGGTATTCGGCGTCGGAGCCGTGGGCACGTCGCAGGTCGGTGACGCTGCCGTCGGCGGTATTGACCGAGCGGAAGGCGAATATATCGGCAACATAAAGTGTCTTGCCGTCCTCAGATAGCGCAGTGCCGGCAGGTACAGCAAGCTTGCCGCCGGTGATCAGCGTTACTTCGCCGGTCTCCGGATTGATCTGCTGGATGGAGTTGTCCGCCATGTTGGAGACGTAGATGGTGTCTTGAGCATCTATTGCCAGGTTGTCCAGGGCGGTGCTGAGTTGCGCGACCATCTCGGAATTCCCAGTCGCGGTATCCACCCGCATGAGCTTGCCGGTGAGAGTATCGACGGCATAGAGGTTGCCCTTGGAGTCGAAATTGACCGCGGCTGGCGTGCCGAATCCATCAGCGACAGTTTCCATGGTTCCGTCAGCGGGGTTGATTTTGGCGATCACACCCTTGAACCACAGCGGACCGTATAGCCAGCCGTCGTTGCCAACCTCGAAGCCGTTGAATCCGCCCATATCCTTGTTGATCAACCGCGGCTCGAATTCACCCTTGGGGTCGATTTCCCAGAGGGCATCGCCGAGGAATACCTGGCTGGCATAGAGCTGTCCGGTTTTCTGATTGAAGGCGATGGAGTTTATGCCGGGCAAGCCCTCAGCCAGGACCCGGGTCGGAGCCTGATCATTTTCCCGGTACATGATCTTGCCGAGATAGAAGCCGGTCCAGGCCATTTCCCCGTTGGGGCCGATGGCGATGTCATCGGCCTGGCCCTCGTCTGGGCCAACAAGAACGCTGGCTTTGCCGGTTTCCCTGTCTACCTGGTAAATGCTGTTGCCGACCACGCTACCGGCCAGCAGGCGACCCTGCTGGTCAACGGCCAGACCGTGCACGCCCTTGAACTCAGAGGGTGCGACGAGTGCTTCAGGGGTCGAGTAGGTAGCGGCGAGGGCACTGGCAGAGATAAGACTGGCCAACAGAGTGGCGGGAAAGAGAGCTTTCATTGGGCGTCCTTGTTTTTAGTGTAATTGCTCTATATTAGACGGGATTTTGCAGTTGGGTGAGTTTTATGGGCGCAGTTGATAATAGGGGATAGGGCGGGGATCCAGGCGGAGCTGGGTCAGTCCACATCCTCGCCCAGAAACCCTCCCGACTGCCGCGCCCACAGCTGTGCATACAGCCCACCACGCTCCAGTAGCTCGCTGTGGGTGCCATCCTCTATCACGCGTCCCTGGTCCATCACTATCAGCCGGTCCATCGCTGCAATGGTGGAGAGACGGTGGGCTATGGCTATGACGGTCTTGCCCTGCATCAATGTGTTCAAGCTTTCCTGAATCGCAGCTTCGACTTCGGAGTCGAGCGCCGACGTCGCCTCGTCGAGGATCAGAATCGGTGCGTCCTTGAGCATAACGCGGGCAATGGCGATACGCTGGCGCTGGCCGCCGGACAGTTTGACGCCGCGTTCACCCACATGGGCATCGAATCCGCTACGGCCCTTGGCATCTTCCAGATCACCAATGAAATGCTCGGCCTTGGCCTGTTCAGCCGCCTTTAGCAGCATGGCTTCATCGGCATCAGGGCGCCCGTACAGAATGTTGTCGCGTACCGAGCGATGAAGCAGGGAGGTATCCTGAGTGACCATGCCGATATGCTGGCGCAGTGAGTCCTGGGTGATGGCCGATATGTTCTGGCCATCGATCAGAATCTTGCCGCCCTCCACGTCGTAGAACCGCAGCAGCAGATTGACCAGCGTCGACTTGCCTGCACCGGAACGGCCTACCAGCCCGATCTTCTCACCGGCGCGGATACGCATGTCCAGATCCTCGAACACACCCTGATCCTTGCCGTAATGAAAGCGCACATGGTCGAAGTGGATTTCGCCCTTGTCGACCAGGAGCGCCGGTGCGTTGGGGGCATCGTTTACTACTTGCGGGCGGGATATCGAGTTGATGCCGTCCTGAACGGTACCGATGTTCTCGAACAGGGCCGAAAGCTCCCACATGATCCACTGGGACATCCCCCACAGACGTAGTACCAACCCGGTGGAGACGGCAACGGCGCCGATAGTGGCGGCTTCGTTGATCCACAGCCAGATGGCCAGGGCGGTGACGCTGACCAGCAGCAGACCATTGAGCATATACAGCAGACTGTTTACCCAGGTGACCAGGCGCATCTGCCGATAAACGGTATGCATGAAATCGCCCATGCCTTCCCGCGCGTAGGTGGCTTCGCGGCGGGAGTGGGAGAAGAGCTTGACTGTCTGGATGTTGGTGTAGCTGTCGACGATCCGACCGGTCATCACCGAGCGGGCATCGGCCTGCTGTTCGGCGACCTTGCCCATCAGCGGGATGAAGTAACGCATCAGCAGAATGTAGCCGAGCAGCCAGGCAATCATCGGCAGCGTCAGGCGCCAGTCTGCGATACCAACGACCACCAGGGTTCCCAGGAAGTAGATAACCACATAGTTGAGCACGTCGATCAGCTTGATCACGCACTCGCGCACGGCCAGAGCGGTCTGCATCAACTTGGTAGCGATGCGCCCGGCGAACTCGTCCTGGTAGAAAGCCATCGACTGCTTGAGCAGGTAACGGTGGACCAGCCAGCGGATGCGCATCGGGTAGTTGCCCATCAGCGTCTGATGGCTGACCAGTGAGTTGGCGAGAATCATGATCGGCAGCAGGACCAGCACCAGGGCGGCCATGCCGGCAAGCTCCCAGCCCTGGTCCTGCAGCAGAGTTGCGCGGTCCTGCACGGATAACCAGTCGACGATATTGCCGAGGAAGCTGAATAGCCAGACTTCGGTAGCGGCAATGGCGGCCATTAGCAGCGCAGCGATGGTCAGATACGTCCAGGTACCGCGGGTGAAGTACAGGCAGAACGCAAGCAGTGTGCGCGGTGGTTCCTGGGGCTCTTCCGGGGGGAAGGGGTCGAGTCTTTTTTCGAACCAGCGGAACATGGGGGCAGCCTGTGCGTGTTTAGCAAGGGCGGCATTATGCGGGCTCGGGTAGGCCCTGCTCAAGGGTACAGATGTGACCGGCTATGCCCGGACTGTACTCATTTCCCTCGGTTATGTGAGGTGATTCCGGGATTGAGTGCGATGGTTGAGGTAGGGTTTACGGACGGGAACAGGGAGGTTGGGGATATGAAACAGCCGGCGGTTTATACGATGGCTTCGGGGGTGCAGGGCACGCTGTATATCGGCGTGACATCGGATCTGGTCCAGCGTGTCTGGCAGCATCGCGAAGAGTGGTCGCAGGCTTTACTGAGCGCTACGGGGTGAAGCACCTCGTCTGGTACGAACTGCATGCTTCGATGGAGGAGGCCATAAAGCGGGAGAAGGCGCTAAAGAAATGGCAGCGAGGCTGGAAGGTGCAGTTAATTGAAAATGATAATCTGGCTTGGCGGGATCTTTGGGAAGAGATATGCCAGTAGTAGACGCCGCTTGGATCCCCGCGTTCGCGGGGATGACGTTTTCCTCGCGCACCGTCATCTCCGCAACACGTTTACCACATACCCCGTCATTCCCGCGCATGCGGGAATCCATGCGGAGCAGTAGTGACGCATTGGGTATTGATGGCCAGGCTCTTCTGCCCGGGGGATGAGGTTTTGAATTGGGGTTTTGTCGGGTACTAGAGACCGCTTGGATCCCCGCTTTCGCGAGGATGACGCTTCCTACTCACCCGTCATTCCCGCGAACGCGGGAATCCAAGCGGTTTTGAGACATACATAGTGGTAAGGAAGCACTCCTTGCTTCACCAAACCACCAGTATTCAATTGCCTTACAACGCTCGCTTGATCAGATCAGCCAGTACCCGCGAGCCTTCGGCGGTGGGGTGGATGCCGTCGTTGAGGATGTAGCGGGCTTCGTTGCCATCGAAGGCTGGGCGGACGTCGATGAAGGTGATGCCAAGGCCAGGGTAGGTGGCGGCTTTACGGTTCATGCTGTAGGTGTTTATTTCACGCAGGTTGGCGGCGTTGCCAGTCGCGTTGTAATAGCCGAGGAAGATGATGTTCTCGACACCGTCGGCGCGCATTTGCTGTGCCAGTTGGGCGATGCGGTCTTCCAGATCGTTGAGCAGGGGCATGCAGCGGCTCAGTGATGGAGCGCAGCTGTTGAGCTGGATGTCGTTTCCGCCGCCGTTGAAGATGACGGTCTTGATGCCGCGCTTGTCTGCATTGGCATACTGGGCAGGGATCGCGTAGCGACGGCTACACAGAAAGTTGCCGCCGAGCATCTGGCAGCCGGAGCGGGCGCTGGTCTTAATGGGCTTGTCCAGGTCGTCCTCAAGGAAGCGGTGGATGTCGCCAGACAGGGCGAAGACCGAGTCACCGACAATCAGGGTGTCGGCCGTGGCGACTGGGGCCGGGTTGAAGGCTTGTGCGGTGCCGAAGCACAGCAAAGAAATCAGTACGACGGAAAGGCTCTGGCGAGCCGTACGAAATAGCGCAGTCATGGGAAATCCTTTTGTACCTGTTGTGGGAGAGCCATAATGCTGGAATGGCTCGCAAAGGATACGACTATGGATTTTGTGGTAAAGCACCCAAACAGGTGATCCGGCCAAACAGGAGGGGACGCCTGACCGCGAAGCAGTAAGCACGGGACCCACCCTTTCGCGGCAGAGCCGCGCTCCCTGCCGGAGGTGGAGGGGGGGTTAGCGGCGCGCTTTCTTCAGTGTTTCTGCGATCATGAAAGCCAGTTCCAGGGACTGATCGGCGTTCAGTCTCGGGTCGCAGTGGGTGTGGTAGCGGTCGGACAGACCGGCTTCGGTAACCGGTGTGGCGCCGCCTATGCATTCGGTGACGTTCTGGCCGGTCATTTCGATGTGAATGCCACCCGCCCAGGTGCCCTCTGCCTTGTGGACAGCAAAGAACTGCTCCACCTCGGCAAGAATCGAGGCAAAGTCGCGGGTCTTGTAGCCGCTTGAAGCTTTGATGGTGTTGCCGTGCATGGGATCCGAGCTCCACAGCACCTGTTTGCCCTCACGCTCGATGGCGCGTACCAGTGCAGGCATATGGGCTTCTACCTTGTCGGCGCCCATGCGCACGATCAGGTTAAGGCGGCCCGGGTCATTTTCCGGGTTGAGAACGTCGATCAGGCGCAGGAGCTTGTCGGGATCAGTGCTGGGCCCGGTCTTGACGCCAATCGGGTTGTTGATGCCGCGCATGAACTCGACGTGGGCGCCGTCCAGCTGGCGGGTGCGATCGCCGATCCAGAGCATGTGGGCGGAGCAGTCGTACCAGTCGCCGGTGAGACTGTCGCGGCGGGTGAAGGCCTGTTCGTAGTTCAGTAGTAGTGCTTCGTGGGCGGTGAAAAAAGCGGTCTCGCGCAGTTGCGCGCTGTGCTCCAGATTGAAGCCGCAGGCGCGCATGAAGCCGAGACTTTCGTCGATGCGTTCGGCCATGTGCTCGAAGCGTTCGCTGTTGGCGGAGCTGGCGATAAAATCCAGGTTCCACTGGTGCACCTTGTCCAGGCTCGCAAAGCCACCCTGGGCGAAGGCGCGCAGCAGGTTCAGGGTGGCTGTGGACTGGTGATAGGCCATCAACAGGCGCTGGGGGTCGGGGGCCCGACCGGTGGACTCGAAGCCGATGCTGTTGATGATGTCACCACGGTAGGCGGGCAGGGTGATATCGCCCTGGACTTCATCGTTGGCCGAGCGCGGTTTGGCGAACTGTCCGGCCATACGGCCCACTTTTACCACCGGGCAACTGGCGGCGAAGGTCATCACCACGGCCATCTGCAGCAGTACCTTGAAGGTGTCGCGGATTTTTGGCGCGGAGAATTCGGCAAAGCTTTCGGCGCAATCGCCGCCCTGCAGCAGAAAGGCGCGACCCTGGGTGACTTCAGCAAACTGCTTGCGCAATTCCCGTGCTTCACCGGCAAACACCAGCGGAGGATAGCCGGCCAGGGTCTGCTCGACCTGGGCGAGTGCTTGCACATCGGCATACACGGGTTGCTGAATAATGGGTTTGCTGCGCCAGCTCTCAGGGGTCCAGTTTGCGGTCATGGGGTCTCTGCTGTGGGGTATTGAGTGTAAGTCACGAGCTGCGATGGTAACCTGAGACATGCCATTCAGACACCCTATACCTTTGATTAAGCGGCTTTATCGGCGTCTCGGCGCCTGGTTTTCCGTGGCCCCGGGAGGGCGCGCAATGTCACGCCTCGACGTTCTGGACGACACCCAGCCTGAACAGCTTCTGGCCGAGATCCGTGATGATTTCGGCAGCCTGCGTTTAACCGAGGCGGGGGCTTATCGCTTTCTGTATTTTGGCGAGCAGACCGAACAGAGCTGCACCTTTACCGCTGATCCGGCCTGGCTGGAATACGATTACACCCGTGCTATGTTGCTGGCGCTGTTCTGGAAAACCCGGCCGCCGCAAGTGACGCTGCTGGGACTGGGCGGCGGTAGCCTGACCAATTGTGTGCTGACACATTTTGAACCGGACCATGTCACGGCGGTGGAATTGCGGCCCGCAGTAGTCGACGCGGGCTACCGTTGGCTGGGACTGAGCCAGGATTCGCGTCTTTCCATCAAGATTGGTTGTGCTGAGCAATACATCAGTGAGTCTCCGGCCAGTTGCGATCTACTCTTTGTCGACCTCTACATGGAGGGCGGTATTTCTCGTTTGCAGTTGCAGGCCGATTTCTTTTCCCGCTGCCACAAGGCGCTCAAGCCCGGCGGTGTTCTGGTCATCAACCAGTGGCAATTGGGCAACTCCGGCCAGCCCTATGCCGGTCGCATGCTGCAGCGACTGTTTGGTGACCGTTATCTGCAGATACCCGTGGAGGAAGGCAATATTCTCCTGCTGGTTCCGGAGTCGGGTGAACTGTCCCTGGAAAAAACCTTGATGCACGACTGGGCTGATGACCTTGAGCCGCAGCTGGGGTATTCGCTGCGGCCATACATCAAGGACCTGCGCCGGGCAGCGGACGGCCCGGCATTCGATTAAGGCAAATGTGGTTCATTCACCTGTGGCTACCGGTCTGTTCGGGTCGGTAATCCAATGGCTCCAGGAGCCGGCATACAGCCTGGGCTCCGCAAGGCCCGCTTCTACTGCCGCCAGAACGTTATGGCAGGCAGTGACGCCGGAGCCGCAGTAACTGACCAGCTCGGTATCGGCCTCTAGCCAGGGCTCGAAGCGCTTGCGCAACTGGACACTATCCAGCCAGGTGCCATTGGTATTCACGTTGGCTGCACAGGGCAGGTTGGCGGCGCCGGGAATGTGGCCCGCCACCGGGTCCATTGGCTCTGCCTCACCGGTAAAGCGAGCCGGTCCGCGGGCATCCAGCAGTTGTAATGCGGGATCATCCTGTCGATGCTGGATTTCGTCGGCATCAATGAGCTTGCTGTTGTCCGCTCTCGCAACGAAATTGCCCTCGGCCACCGGCCGCGGTGTTTCCTGGGTGGTTGGCAGGTTCGCGGCCTGCCAGGCCTTGAGGCCGCCATCAAGAATTTGTACTTGTTCGTGCCCCAGCCAGCGAAGCAGCCACCATAGTCTCGAAGCAAACAGACCCGGGCCATCGTCGTAGGCAATCACCAGGGTGTCCTGATTGATTCCAGCCCGGCGCAGCAAAGCTGCCAGTTGCTCCGGGTCAGGTAACGGGTGCCGTCCGGTTTCGCCGGGGACGACTGGGGAGGAGAGGTCTTCATCCAGGTGCAGGTAACGCGCCCCGGGTATATGGGCTGCGGCAAACTCGCTCCGGCCCTGGTCAGGCTGCTCCAGGGAGAAACGCACGTCGAAGACGCGCACTCTGGGATCTTCCAGCCGCTGGGCGAGGCTGTGCACATCGATACGCTGGGTCATGGGATTACTCCGAGAAATGGCTGTTTACACGCTACAAGCAGGACGGGGTAAGCTACAAGTGACAAATTGTCTCCAAAAACAATAAACAGGAGCTGCCATGTCAGGCCCCCTTGCATCCCTGAAAATTCTTGATTTTTCCACCTTGCTGCCAGGCCCATTCGCCTCTTTGCTCCTAGCGGACATGGGCGCCGAAGTGCTGCGGGTGGAGTCCCCTGACCGGGTGGATCTCACCCGTGTCTTGCCGCCCCATGTAGATGGCACTTCCGCGAGTCACGCCTATTTGAACCGCAACAAGGATTCCATCGGCCTTAACCTCAAGACGCCGGAAGCCTTGGACGTGGTGCGCCGGCTGGTACGGGAATACGACATTGTGATCGAGCAATTTCGCCCGGGGGTGATGGACAAGCTTGGGGTCGGTTATGCGGCACTCAGGGAAATCAACCCACAGCTCATTTACGTCTCGGTGACCGGTTATGGCCAGACTGGGCCCTATCGCGATCGCGCTGGTCACGATATCAATTACCTGGCCCTTTCCGGGTTGGCCAGTTACACCGGCCGGCGCGCCAGTGGCCCGGTGCCGTTGGGTATGCAAGTGGCCGACGTCGCCGGGGGCTCAATGCATGCGGTAGCGGGTTTGCTGGCCGCAGTGATACACCGGCAGCAGACCGGGGAAGGTCAGCATGTGGATATCAGCATGACCGACTGTGTATTCAGCCTTAATGCGATGGCCGGTGCCGCCTGCCTTGCTGCGGATCAGGAGCCGGGGCTGGAGTCAACTATGCTCAACGGCGGCAGTTTCTATGATTATTACCAGACCCGCGATGGTCGGTGGATGGCGGTGGGTAGCCTGGAGCCACAGTTCATGCAGCAGCTTTGTGAGCTGCTGGGCTGCCCCGAGCTTGTTGCCATGGGGCTTTCGCCGTTGCCTCAGGACCGCGAGCGGGTCAAACAGGCATTGCAGGACGCCTTTGTACGGGAGGATCTTACCCATTGGCAGGCGCGTTTCGCCGCGATTGATGCCTGTGTGGAGCCGGTACTGAACCTGAGTGAAGCCGCTGATCATCCGCAGTTGCGCGCCCGTGGGTTGGTGCAGTCTGTGCCTTTGCCCGATGGAGACCGTACCCAGCGGCAGATTGCCTGTCCCATTGTATTTGGCAGTGGTATTGATGCTCCTCGGCACATCGGCAAACAGGTGGGTGAGGACACCATGCGTGTTTTGCGTGAACTGGGACTGAGTGTGGAGGAGATAGAGGGCCTGCGTGCCGCCGGGGCACTGGGATAATGCGACGAGCGGTCATGCAGTAAAGATGCTTCGGGCCGATACAGTGGTCAACTGGAGGTGTACCCAATGAGCCAATCCAATTCGATTACCCCTGGTGGCGTGCGCCAGAACGCGCCACTTCAGGGCAATACAGCACGTCAGTTCGACGGTCAACAGACCCTGGCCAACCGGCTTGCCGAGCAGATGGGCCTCAAGCCTGGCAGTCTGGCTGGCAACGCGGACAACTTTTCGCCAGGCAAGGTAGCGGAGCGAGTGCTCGGCTTCATTGGCGGGCGGCTGGAAAGTGCCAAGGCCGACGGTCAAGACACCAGTAAACTGCAAGCCATGTATGACCAGGCCGCCAAGGGAGTCGAGAAGGGCTTCGAGGAGGCGCGTAAGATTCTCGATGGCATGGGCGTGCTCAAGGGCAAGGTCGCTTCAGATATCGATGAGACCTGGCAACGTATTCAGACCGGTATGGCGAACATTGCCGAACAACTGCTGCCCGTTTCAGAACAGGGCGGGCGCGGCGAGGGTGTATCTCTCGCGGCCAGTACTAGTCGCTTTTCTGCCCAGGCCCAGACATTCGATCTGGAAGTGCGGACGCGCGATGGTGACCTGTTGCGCATCAGCATTGCCCAGGCATCGGCCAGCCGTGCTGACAGCCAGGTGACTGCACTCAGCGGCGAGCAGGGCAGTCAGGTGAGCCTTGGTAGGCAGAGCAGTCAGTTGCAGGTTAGTGGCTGGCAGGTTGAGGTGCAGGGTGATCTTAACGACGCCGAGCGCGAGTCATTGGAGGATCTGCTTGGTCAGGTGCAGGATCTGGCGGGCGCTTTTTATGCCGGAGACAGGCAAGGTGCGTTCGATCGCGCCCTGGCGCTGAACCTGGACGGCAGTCAACTGGCCTCAATGTCACTTAATCTGACCCAGACCAGCGTGCGCCAGGTAAGTGAAACCTATGGTCGGGTATCGGGTCAGGGTGCTCCGGCAAGTGCGGCGAATAACGATCTGCGCGAATACGCCGAGGGGCTGGTCGAGGCGCTGCTCACGGCTAATGAGCTCGCCGAGTCGGGTAATCAGTTACTACGCGAGTTGCTGGATGGTGGGTTTGCCATGGATGAGCGTTTTGATCAACCGCGCCTGGAAAAAGCAATGGATCTTAACCAGCGTTTGCTCGAGGGATTGCAGGCTCTGAAGCCAGCAACGGAGTCCCAGGCAGAACCTGAGTAACCTCTAAAAATAACCGCGGATTATCTTTATTCTGCGCCTTGGCGGCCTGTGAAATGCAACATGTTGCCGCAGAGCCGGCACTGGTAACGGCGTCCCCGCTTGACCAGTGCGTGCCGCTGGGGCGTGAAGGGGATATGCGCGGGACAACCGCAGCGGTACAGATAGCGGGTCCCGCGTCGGCGTTGCACCGGATAGTCGTGGCAACGGGTGGCCGGCAGTTTGAATAGATCGGTCATGACCGCCTGCCATTCCCTGCCGTGGGGTCGGATGCGTGCACCGAACACCTCATGGGCGATCAGATGTGCAGCCTCGTGAGGCACTGTCTGCTGCAGAAAATCCTCACTGTGATCACGATACATCTGGGCATTGAAGCGCAGTAAATTGCGTCCCAGGTAAGCCACTCCGGCTTTTTGCCCACGCAGGTCAAGATCCACCCGCGGACGCTCGAAAGGGCGCTCGAAGCGCTCCTCTGCCAGCCGGTAACATTCCTCTAGACGTGCCATGAGCTTATCCATGTGCGCAGTATAATCGCCGTGGCGGCAATGCAGAAGCAGCGGTGGCGGGCAACCACTGTGCTATGTTCAAGACAACGACTTAAATGTAGGAAAGTGTGTCGATGATGGAATACGCAGGTGAGATACCCGGGCTTCTGGTAGCCCTGGCGGTCGGGCTGATTATAGGCTTCGAGCGTGGCTGGCAGGTTCAAAATGTTGATGGCGCAGGTCGTACTGAAAACACTGGCCGTTCAGACGCCAATGATGAGATGTCCGCAACGGGCATCAGGACCTTTGCCTTGCTTGGTCTGCTGGGTGGCGTTGCAGGCAAGCTTGCCAGTGTCACTTCGGTCTGGATTCTGGCTGCTGTACTGGTAGGTGTCGCGGCCATGTTGGTGGTGGCTTATTTGCAAACGGTTCGTGTTACCAACGATATAGGTGCCACCACGGAAGTTGCAGCCCTGCTGACCTGCGCACTGGGGGCGATGGCGGTACTGGGCATGCAGCTGGAGGCAGTCATGGCGGCTGTCGGCACTGCGGTGCTGCTGGGCTTCAAGCGTGAGATTCATGGTGCGTTGCAGAGTCTGTCCAGGCATGAGCTGACGGCTTCCCTGCAGCTGCTGGTTATCATGCTCGTTGTGCTTCCGCTCTTGCCAAATGAGGCGATGGGCCCCTGGGACAGCCTCAATCCGAGGGTAATTGGTTGGCTGGTACTGTTGGTCGCTGGTATTGGCTTTGTGGGCTATTTTGCGGTGCGGATACTGGGCGATAAGGTGGGTTTGACCCTGACGGCCTTTCTTGGCGGCCTGACCTCAAGTACAGCCCTGACGCTGAGTTTTTCGCGGATGTCCGCTACCAATACCCGTCGCCAGGCACTGCTGGGCGCGGGTATCGCCCTGGCTTGTGGCACCATGGCGCCCCGTGTGCTGGCTGAGGTGGCGGTGGTCAATCGTGATTTGTTGATGCCCCTGCTGCCTGGAATGGTCTTGCTGGGGATCATTCCGCTGGCGGCCATGGGCGTCGTCCTTTGGCGATTCAAGGGGGGCGAGGTCGAACATAAGCCGGCCATGAGTAATCCGCTGGAAATCAAGTCGGCGCTACTGATCACAGGGGCGCTGGCGTTGGTCTTCGTATTGTCGAATGCGGCACAGTCGTGGTTTGGCGACAAGGGTATCTATGCGCTGGCGGTCCTGTCCGGCATTGCTGATGTGGATGCGATCACCGTGGCCTTGGCAAACCAGGCGAAGGATGGGCTCTCCGATACTGTTGCTGCCCGCGGCATTTTGCTGGCTGCCGTGACCAACACCCTGGTCAAGGCAGCCATTGTTCTGTTCGTCGGGGGGTGGTCGCTGGCGCGTTGGGCCAGCAGCATTCTGGTACTGGCAGTTGTTGCGGGGGCTACCGGCTGGATATGGATCTGATCAGATAATGCCGGCGTCCAGGGCCGCTGCCATGAATTTGCCCAGCTCTTCGGTCTGTTCCAGAAACGCGTCATCCCATTGCCCCTTGAGCACCACCGGCTCCTGAACCCAGGACCAGCGCAGGCCGGTGACTATCGACTGGATAGCGCGCCGGGTGCCGGTCCCGTCCTGGCCGGCCCGAATGAATGCCGCACAGGGCATACCTTGTTTCTCCTCGAGCACCGGGTAGTAGCAGCGATCAAAGAAATCCTTCAATGCTCCGCTCATGTAAGCCAGATTTTCCGGTGTACCGAGAATAATGGCTTGCGCCCCCAGGACATCGCTCGGCCTGGCTTCCAGCGGTGGCTTGTAAATCACTTCGACACTGTCTCCAGCGGCGTGTCGCGCACCGGTAATGACAGATTCAACTAGACGTCTTGTGTTATCAGAGGGCGCATGGGCGACGATAAGTAGTGTCTTGTCGGTCATACAATTCTCCTGTTGCTTTGGCTGCGTGTAGCTGCGGCGGTCAGCGGGAGCCCCATACCCGGGCCACGGCACGCTCGGTACCGAGCCAGGCTACTATCACAGCAAAAAGGCCAACAAGGCCGAATATACTTATTGGAAGCAGCACAGCCGGATCAGTTCCTTCGGGGAGAAATACAGCGAGGCCGGTCGCCAGGCCAAGGAACAGCAAGCCTGTAACCCAGAGTATCAGGCGGGCCTTGGGGGTGTAACGGTATGGCTTATCACCGTCCTCGAGCCGGTCGAGTAGGGGGGAAAACAGCTTTCTGGCGAGTGATGTTGGGGTCGACATTAATTGGTCCGGGTGCGAGTTGATAGCGCAGTTCATTGGGGCTTCTACGAACAAGTGTAGCCGCTATGGAATGCCCTGCGCCAATGCTGATCAGTTGGACTTGCTTTCCTTTAATCGATGCTCCCAGCGACGACGGGCAAAGCGGCGCATGTTCGGGATGTCGTCTGTCTCGTCCATTATCGGCTTGCCAATGATGGCCTCGACGATATCCTCCAGAGTCACCAGACCCTGCCAGCCACCAAACTCGTCGTAGATCAGACTCATGTGCTGGCGCTCTTGCATCAGTTGCGTCATCAGGTTTTCAGCGTTGATGCTTTCCAGTGTGACCTTGATCGGCTTCATGATGCTGGATACGGGCTGGCTTTCATCCTCGGCCATGAGGGCGTCGTAGCGAAACAAAACGCCCAGCGGGGATTCATCCGCATCGATTACAGGATAGCGGGAGAACTGGCTTTCCTTGATACGCAATTTCAGGTCGGCAATGCTTTCATCCGGCAGTGCCGAGTTGCAAACGATGCGCGGCGTCATGATATCCCTGACCTTTACGTCGTGCAGGTCGAGGATGTTACTGATCACGCGCTGTTCGTCCTCGTCCAGCTTGTTCAACTCCCTGCCCAGCATCGCCAGTGCCTTGATTTCCTGACGCAGGTCGTTTTCGGGGGGCTTGCCGCCGAAGACTTTCATCACCATGTCCGAAAGCATGATGAAGGGTTTGAGAGTCAGAATCATCAGGCTCAACAGTGGTGGCAGGAAGGGTGCGATGGCACGCCAGTAGCGTGCGCCAATGGTCTTGGGCACGATTTCCGAGAACACCAGAATCAACAGGGTCATTAGTGCCGAGGCAATACCCAGATAGCCATCGCCGAAAACAATGGTCACTTGAGCGCCCACACCCGTAGCGCCTACTGTGTGGGCAACGGTGTTGAGGGTCAGGATGGCAGCAAGAGGCTGGTCTACATTGTCCTTCAGATGCTTGAGCCGCTCATAGAGTCTGGGTTTCTCCAGCTTTTGATGGGCGATGTAGCTCGGCGTCAGAGAAAGGAGTGAAGCTTCCAGGATGGAGCAGATGAACGAAACCAGAATGGAAAGGACAGCGAAGGCTATCAGGAGAGTCATTGGGTCCCATTGTGAATGGCTAAGAGATTTTGAAATGTATCTTATGGCATTTTTAAAGTCACCATGAAGCCATCTGTTTTTACTGCAAAAGGTTGCATTTGGACTTGAGTAAATTTTTTCCGTGCTGGTAACCACCCCCTGGCTGGGGTATGGTTTTTAGCACAAAGACATAATTTTCAAGCACTTCGCCCTTGTAGGCGCTTTGCACCCACTGCCTGAATCCATTTTGCAAAACAGGGATTCAGATCCATGATCAAGATATTGCTGCCTATCGCAGCCCTGCTTTCCGGTATCGCGCTGCTGCTGCTGGGCACCGGCTTGCTAAATACCCTCCTGGCCCTGCGCGGGAGCGGTGAAGGTTTCACCGACCAGACCCTGGGCTTCCTCGGTTCTGCCTATTTTGCCGGCTTTATTCTTGGCACCTGGCTATGTCCAAAGCTGATTCGTCGCATGGGTCATGTGTGCGCATTCGCCTTTCTGGCGGCGGCAGAAGCTGTCTCCGTGCTGGTGCATGCCTTGTTTGTCGACCCGATTACCTGGCTCGTTCTACGGGTGATTACTGGCGTAGCGCTGGTGGGTATCTATACCGTCATCGAAAGCTGGCTCAACACCCAGGCACCGCCTGAGCGTCGCGGCCAGGTTTTCGCTATGTATATGGCTGTCAATCTCGGGTCGCTGGCCCTGGCTCAGCAGTTGTTGCGGCTTGATACGCCCATGGAGTTCACCCTGTTTGCACTGGCATCAATGCTGATCACTGCGGCGTTGATGCCGGTGGTGGCAACCCGCCTGCCGCAACCGGTCATAGGTAATACCAAGGGCTTGTCATTGCGCCGGCTCTGGAAGGCTGCACCGGTTGCCTGCAGTGCTGCTTTGCTGTCGGGTCTGGCAATGGGCGGTTTCTGGGGCCTCGGGGCTGTGTATGCCGGCCGCATGGGCATGGATACCCCGCAAATTGCCACCTTTGTTTCCCTAGTCATTATTGCTGGAGCTGCGTCGCAGTGGCCGCTGGGTATGCTGTCTGATCGCACTGATCGGCGCATGGCCCTGGCGATCATTTCGGGGATTGCAGTCGCCGGTGGACTGCTGATGGCGCTGCTGGGTCAGTTTGGTCAGTGGCTATTGCTGGCAGCGGTAATATTCGGCGGTGGTTCCTTTGCGGTCTACCCTGCTGCTGTGGCCCATCTGATCGACCATCTGCAGCATGACGATATTCTGTCGGGCAACGCGTCCCTGCTGATGCTTCACGGTCTTGGCGCGGCGATTGGCCCGGCCCTGGCTGGTTGGCTGATGGGAATGACGGCTCCCCTGGCCCTGCCGTTGTTCTTCGCCGTGATGTTTGGTTTCTGCGGGCTCTACGCTCTGCTTCAGGCGCGGCGAGGTGCTGACCTTATCGTTGACGCTCCGGCACATTATATTCCGATGGTCCGTACCTCTAACGAGGTGCTGGGTATGATGCTGGAAGATGCCGAGACTGACTCAACGCCTGATTCCAAAGCAGATTCGGCACAGGCAGATTCAAACAATTCGGACACTCAGGCTTCAGCCACTGATCCTTCAGACACTACGCATTCAACTACTAGGAGTACCGCCAATGATTCTGGCCACTGATCTTGATGGAACCTTCCTTGGCGGCGACCCGGATAACCGCCAGCGCCTGTATCAACTGATTGATGCCCACCCCGGCATCAAGCTGGTATTTGTCACGGGACGAGGGCTGGAGGTGGTCGTACCGCTTCTGTCCGATCCTGCCATTCCGCGGCCCGATTACATTATCTGTGACGTGGGTGCCACGGTCGTGGACGGAGAAACCCTCCAGTCGGTTTATCCGTTGCAGAGTGAGATCGAATCAACCTGGCCTGGTGAGCAAGTGGTCCTGCAATCAATGGCAGGTTTTCCCGGTCTGGAACGTCAGAACGTGCCGCAGCAACGCCGTTGTTCCTATTTCTGTGAACAGGGTGCGGTGACCGATGAGATTCGCCAGGTGGCGGAGAACCTGGGTTGTGACGTTCTTTTTTCCGCTGATATGTATCTGGATCTGCTGCCCCGTGGTGTCAACAAGGGCACAACCCTGAAGCGATTGATCACTCATCTGGATGCCGAGTTCGATGATGTGCTGGTGGCGGGCGATACCCTGAATGACCTGTCCATGTATGAGCAGGGCTTCAAAGGCGTCTGCGTCGGAGAGTCGGAAGCCGGCCTGCTGGAAGCCACAGGGGATCGCGCCAAGGTTTTGCATGCCAAGCTCAGCGGCTGTGGCGGCATACTCGAAGCGTTGGGTCACTTTGGATTTCTCGGGCCGATGGGTGTCGATTCAGAGTTGCCGGGTCTGGGTATCAAGGGCAAAGCCGAGCTGGTGATGGTCTATCACCGACTGCCCTATGAGGAGGTGATCAAGGATGGCCAGATGATCCGCCGTCCGCCGTCTTCGCCTAATGGGATACTGCCAACGCTGCTGAGCTTCTTTGCCCAGGGCCAGCAGGGCTCATGGGTTGCCTGGTCGGTGCATGATCCGCGCAAGGATCGGGCGTTTGAAGTACACACCACCGTCGACAAGGACCGCTACGCGAATCTGGTCGCCGCCCGCGTGGCTCTGACCAAGAACGATGTGGATGTGTTCTACAAGCGATTCTCCAAGGAGGCATTCTGGCCAACACTGCATACCTTCTGGGAACGGGCCATATTCCGTGAGGAGGATTGGGCGGTATTTCTCAAGGTCAACCAGTTGTTTGCCGAGCGCACTGCTGCCGAGGCTGCAGAGGGTGCGGTGATCTGGCTGCATGATTACAATCTCTGGATGGTGCCTGCTTACCTGCGGCCGCTGCGGCCGGATCTGACTATCGCCTTCTTTCACCATACCTACTTCCCTTCGGCGGATGTGTTCAACGTGTTGCCCTGGCGGCGCGAGATCATTGGTAGCCTTTTACAGTGTGACTACATCGGTTTCCATATTCCGCGGCAGTCAGAGAACTTTGTCGATGTGATTCGGGGTGTGGCACCGGTTGAGGTGCTGACCAGTCAGGATTGTGCTCCGCGCTTCCTGACTTATGGCTGCGCAGTCGGGCTGGACCGCATGACCCGCAGCATTTCAGTACACGGCCGACACATAGGCCTGGGCGCGCATCCTGTCGGGCTGGATATCGGGCGAGTCAAGGAAGTGATCGATCAGCCCGATTGCCAGGCGGAGATGGAAAAGCTGCGCGAGCAACTCAAGGGTCTGCGTGTGGTGCTGTCGGTTGAGCGCCTGGATTACACCAAGGGAATTCTGGCCAAGATGCTTGCCTTCGAGGCGCTGCTGGAGTCGCATCCTGAACTCGTCGGCAAGGTGTCGCTGCTGACCATTTGTGTGCCTGCAGCGGCCGAAATGACCATCTACGACACGCTGTTGCAGCAGATTGAGCAGGCGGTAGGGCGAATTAATGGGCGGTTCTCACAGGTGGGTTGGACGCCGGTGCATTTCTTCTATCGCGCCTTCCCGTTCCGCGATCTGATTGCCTACTACCTGATGGCTGACGTGATGTGGATCACGCCGCTACGCGATGGACTCAATCTGGTAGCCAAGGAATACGTTGCGACCCAGGGCCTTTGCGAGGGTAGCGGTGTCTTGGTGCTATCGGAGTTTGCCGGTGCTGCCGCAGAGCTGCACGGCGCCCTCCTGACCAACCCCCACGATCCCCGTGATCTACGCGATACCCTCTATGTGGGGTTGACGTTAGGGAAGTCCGATCGGGAGTCACGGGTTCGTGCGATGTTTGCGATTGTGCAGCACAACGATATCAAGCGCTGGGGGGACGAGTTCCTGGGGGCTGTGCAGGATAGCCGGCAGGAGGGTATCGAGTATCTGGCTGATAATGCATAACGACGACGTCATTCTCGCGAAGGCGGAGATCCATACGGTTGCCGGTTAGTACCTACGCCGATTGGATTCACGCTTTTGCGGGAAGGAAGGGGTCGGACGATAGCTGGGAAGGAAGGTCGAAGTAATGCGGGATTGACGGGGAAGTAGAAACCCGTCGGGCGACGGGTTTCGTTTGCTGCTTGCTTCAATCGACGTTCTGGTTGATCTGATACACGGTGGTAGTGCCACTGACCTCGTGGCCAACAATCAACAGGGCTTCACCGTTGGGTGAGTCTGCGGCGGAGACGAAAGCCATACCTTCGGGGCCCAGGTCGCCAGCGGCGGCCAGGTTGTTTTCAGGGTCCAGCAGGAAGTTTTCGCGGGTGTTGTAATAGTCCACGAAGATCGGGGCAGCTGGATCGGTTATGTCATAGACCATGACGCCGCCCATGCGCTCCAGACCGATGAATGCAAAAGTCTTGTTACCCAGCTTGCCGAGTACCAGACCCTCTGGCTCTGGCCCCTTGGCATCGCTGCGGCTATCAAGTGCGTCGCCTTCGTCATGCCCGGTGTTGAAGAAATCCTTGCACGGGATAGAACGGTCGCTGGCGGCGCGGCATTCTTCACCGGCCAGGTATTGCTCGAACTGATCGGCTGAATCCCATACCAGCGCGCCATTTTCATCCCAGATCGAGAAGGAGCGGGCGCCGTAGGAGTAAAGCTTGTCATACATGATCAGCGTGCCTGCATCGTTCTGGGTGCCAGTGGCGTCGTACATCAGCGGGTCGCCGTTGGCGTCGCGCTTATAGCCGTCAACCCAGGTGATGTTCAAGCGGCCGAGTTCTTCATCGGTACGGCAGTCGCCTGGATCGACGGCCGTTGCGCCGCAGTAGGCGAATACCGCCGGGTCGAGCAGGGCGCCGGTGCCCAGGGCGCGTAACTGGGGAGGCAGGTCATCGCCCAGGCGGCGATCAAAGCCACCGACGTTTACCAGGTGCTTGACGCGGAACTCTTCGACAAAACCCTTGGTAGCGTCGCCGTCCCAATAGGCCTGGTCGTCTTCGCCCCAGGCGCGTGCATCACCTTCGTTCGCGGTGACGATGTAGTTCTGGCCATTGACGCTGTAGCTGCTGATGCTGTCGGGGTGGAAAATGCCGTGGACGCCCGGGCGAGTGCGAATCGCTACAACACCGTCATCATCACTCGCATCTATACCGTTGCCGGCTGTGCCGTAGTTCTTGAAGCCCAGGGGCAGAACGTCAGTAATGGTGGCGTTGACGATATCCAGTTTGGCCAGGGCATTGTTTTCCTGCAATGCGATCCAGGCGGTCTGGCTGTCGGCTGATACGGTGATGTACTCCGGCTCGAGATCCTGGGCTACGCTTGCGCCGGGTCCGTAGATGCGGACACCTGCGGCACGCAGTGTTTCGGCTTGGGCGTCAAATGCGCTAAAGCCTGCTGTGCTGACCTGTGCCAGGCCCTGGTCGTCCAGGGTAATAACGCTGATTGAACCAACCGGGTCGACACTGTAGTCGTTATTGGGCTCCCCTTCGTTGGCAACCAGCAGGTACTTGCCATCCGGGGTAAAAGTCAGCATGTCCGGTTGGGCGCCAACCTGGACCGAGCCCAATAGCTGCAAAGTGGTGGCGTCGAATAATGCAACGAAACCGGGATCAGTCTTGGTGGCGGCTTCAATCGCTACCGCGAGGAAACCTTCGCGATAAGCGATGCTATTGACCACCGCGCCCTGTGCGACGCTCTCAACGGTCAGCGTCTGCACCAGTGCAGGGTTTCCGACATCCGATGCATCCATTACATCAACGGCACCCTTGCGCGCGTTAACTACGAAAATCTGCTTGTTGTCTGGATCGAAGGCTGGAATTTCTGCGGCGCTTACACCGAATTCACCCGATTCATAGCGGCCCAGCAAGCTGAGTGTAAGGCTGTCCGGGGTGACGACTTCCGGTGCTGTGACTTGATCGTCGTCGCTATCGGAGTTGCAGGCTGCCAGACTGGCAACCATGGCGGCGGTGCCGACGGTCATGATCCATCTGTTCATCGTATTGTGCTTCCTGAAAATTGGCGGTAAGTCAGTAATACGCCAATTAGATGACAGGCAGATTGCAATACGTTGTCTTTGCTAGACTGGAGGCATGAGCTCACCTACCCCCGATGATCTGCTTCCGGCAGGCTTTGACCGTTTCGTGCTTTCCTGCCTCGCCGACGCGCCGGGTGGGATCGACGAGTTTTCGCTGATCAAGGCGCTTGCCCAGCGTTTCCCCGAGACACTTTTCGCCGAGCCGGATGCCCTGCGGGAACCGCTGCTGCTTTTCCAGACTCACTTTCTGCTGTTCCACGCCCTTTACAGGTTGTCCGATTCCCTCGTTGAGCAGGGGCTGGAGCTTCAGGTGCATGCTTTGAGTATCCGCATGTTGCCCCGGGGACGAGCCCAACAGCAGGGGACAGTATTGCGCGAGGCAGATCCGCTGCGCACTTACTACCTGGATTGGGAGCGATGGCTCACGACTCAGGGCGAAGATGTGGAGCGCCTGCTCAAGGGGTTCCGCCAGAGCAGTATCAGTGTAAGCCGGCAGGAGGTGGCCGCGGCGCTGGACACCTTCGAGCTCGAGGAGCCGGTTGATGCGCGACGTATCAAGCAGCGTTACCGGGAGCTTATGAGTGCACACCACCCTGATCGCGGTGGCAGCACCGACCGTGTTCAGGGCGTTAATCAAGCGCTGCTAATACTCCAACGCTATTACGGCAAGCCCTGAAGTCGCCAATCACTCTAAGCGGTGTGCGCACTTGTCATCCTTTTTTGACTATAGTCATGGTCAAGGGATTGCGACAAAGCGTCGCACCCGTACACCCGTTGCCGGCCATCAGGTCAGGACCACGGGAATGAATAAAAATTCTGGAGACCAGACCATGATCCATCACGTAGTGGGGCTATTCACCCATCCTGACCAGGAATGGCGTGAAATTAAAGGCGAAGAAGAATCCATCGGCCACATGTATCTCACCCATGTGCTTCTGCTTGCCGCCATACCCGCGGTTTCCGCATATATAGGTACTACCCAGACTGGCTGGGCCATCGGCAGCACAGATGCGGTGCGCCTGACAACAACCAGTGCGCTGCAAATGACTGTTCTATCGTATCTGGCCATGCTCGTCGGCGTCGCGGTCATGGGCACCTTTATTCACTGGATGGCCCGGACATATGATTCCAGTCCATCACTTTCCGACTGCATCATTTTTGCTGCCTACACCGCAACACCCCTGTTTATTGCCGGCATTGCTGCGCTCTACCCGAGCCTGTGGCTAGGAATGCTGGTGGGTACTGCGGCGGTTTGCTACACCGTATACCTGCTCTATCAGGGCATTCCGATCTTTATGGGAATTCCCAGTGAAGAGGGCTTCATGTTTTCCAGCTCGATTCTCGCTGTTGGCCTGGTTGTGCTGGTGGCAATGATGGCGACCTCCGTTATCTTCTGGGGTATGGGAGTCGGTCCAATCTACGTTCGCTGATTCGAAAGCGCACGCCGGGTCACACCCGGCGCGCGCTTTCATTTGGGCATTGCCCCTTGTCGGCCAACAGGCCGGCAGGGGGTTTTGTTTTTTCAGGACGGGATTTGCGGTTACCATATCGGTTTTTCGTTTCCGGATTTTCCGCCATGAGCCTGAGTGTCAGCCAGAACAAGTTGCAGAAGCGCCTGCGTCGTCTAACCGCCGAAGCAGTCACCGAATACGCGATGATCGAGAACGGCGACAAGGTCATGGTCTGCCTCTCGGGTGGCAAGGACAGCTACACACTCCTGGACATGCTGTTGCATCTGCAGCGCGTGGCACCGATCAGCTTCGAACTGGTGGCAGTGAATCTCGACCAGAAGCAGCCAGGATTCCCGGAGGAGGTATTGCCGGCGTATCTTGAAGAGCTCGGCGTTGCCTACCATATCCTCGAACGCGATACCTATTCGATTGTCATGGAGAAAGTGCCGGAGGGTAAGACGACCTGCTCGCTGTGCTCTCGCCTGCGCCGCGGCAATCTGTATACCTTCGCTGACGAGATCGGTGCCAACCGTCTGGCTCTGGGCCACCATCGTGATGATATTGTCGAAACCTTTTTCCTGAACATGTTCCATGGAGGTAGCCTAAAGGCGATGCCGCCGAAGCTGCGTTCCGATGACGGTCGCAATGTGGTGATCCGTCCGTTGGCGTTCTGTAGCGAGAAGGATATTGCTGCCTATGCACGTTTGCAGGAGTTTCCGATTATTCCCTGCAATCTGTGCGGTTCCCAGGAGAACCTGCAACGCAAGGTGATCAAGGAGATGCTGCAGGGCTGGGAGCGCGAGAACCCGGGGCGCATCGAGAGCATTTTCCGCTCACTGCGTCACGTGCATCCCTCGCAACTGGCTGACGGTAAGCTGTTCGACTTCGCCAGCCTGAAGATAGATGATCAGGCGACGCCGCGTTTTCTCAACGTAATGAATCTTTGATCCCGTGAACTGACTCCGTGGAGCCTTCAGTGCAAAGCTATAAACAGCTCGAAGAGTACTGCCTGAATCGCTTTGGTTCGCGCACCGCGCTTGAGGCTAATCTGCCGACGCCGCGTGATGCAGAGGCCCTGCGCCGCATCCCTGACGACCGCTACCTTTCTACGCTGGCGCTTCGGGTGTTTCGTGCGGGTCTCAAGCATAGCCTGGTCGATGCCAAGTGGCCGGCTTTCGAACAGGCCTTTTTCGGTTTTGATCCGGACAAGGTGGTGCTGATGGGTGGCGAGCACATCGAGCGTCTGATGCAGGACAAGCGCCTGATCCGCCATCTGGGAAAACTGCGTAGTGTGCCGCGTAATGCGCAGATGGTCCTGGATATACGCACCGAGCACGGCAGCATGGGGCAGTTAATAGCCGACTGGCCGGTGACTGATATCACGGGTCTTTGGCGTTTACTGCAACGCCAGGGTAACCAGCTCGGCGGGTTATCGTCGCCGCGATTCCTGCGCATGATGGGCAAGGACAGTTTTGTTGTGACCGGTGACGTGGCTGCTGCCCTGAAGGCCCGCGGAGTGGTGGACAAGGTACCGACCAGCCAGCGGGATCTAGCCGCAACCCAGGCTTTTTTCAACCAGTTGCATGCCGATAGCGGCCGACCGATGTGCCAGCTTTCCATGATGCTGGCCTATACCGTTAATCACTGAAAACACCGCCGTGCTTGACCTGGCGGGTATCCACGGGCACTGTTGCGCAATACAGATACTCTAAAGATTCTCACGAGACTGACGCATGAGCCTGAAATTACTGATTATTCCCTGCCTGCTCGCTACCCTTGTTGGGTGCGCCAGTGCACCTGATCAGTCGGCCGACGCGCTCTCTGCTCTCAATGCCGGCGGGGTATTGCTGGTTGATTCGAAGACCGCCAGTCCGGTTTCACCGACCAACAACGAGGTCATTTTCCGCGCTTTTAGCCTTATCGGAACGCCCTATCGTTGGGGTGGCAGCTCGCCGGATACCGGCTTTGACTGTAGTGGCCTTATCAATTATGTCTATCGTGAAGCGGCGGGCGTCAGCCTGCCGCGCACTACGGCCGGCCTGACTGCACTGAAAGACAAGGCATCTGCCGAAGATCTGATTCCCGGTGATCTGGTTCTCTTCGCGATGAGCGGCAGACGGGTTGACCATGCGGGTATCTATGTGGGGGAAGGGCGCTTTCTGCATGCCCCAAGCAGCGGCGGCAAGGTGCGCATTGACGAACTGCAGGCCAGTTATTGGCAGCGGAGCTTCCAGGGCGCTCGGCGCGTGTTGCGCTGATCAGTTCAGGGCGACCAGCAGCAAGGTGAGGCCGTTGTAGAGTGCGTGGGCAACCACGCATAACCATAGTTGATCATACTTCCAACGCAGCCATCCCAGGCCCGCGCCCAGCAATGCAATGACCACCACCCCTCCAGTACTATAAAAACTGTGCAGCATCGCGAATATCAGCGTGCTGGCGGGTAGTGCTATCCAGATGCCCGGGCGGGTGCGTTGCAAGGCCTTGAATAGCCAGCCCCGAAAAATCACTTCCTCCGCCAGCGGGACCCAGAGTACTGCAACGCCGAGAGCGCCAAGCAGTCGCCAGTTCTGCAGCTCAAGCAGGGGAGTCAGCGCCCGGGGTAGGGCGGCATTCTCTGGCAACAGATCCGGAGCGGGTAATCTCACGTCCAGCCATGCGGCCAGGGGGTTGGCGCTTACTACCATGACGACGGCCAGAAGCAGAGCTGGAATCAGCCCTGCTGGACTGAATCCCCGACCCGTCAGCCAGAGGAGGGGGTCGCGTTGTTGCAGGAGCCAGGCTACTCCCAGACTGCCGAGCATCAACAGACCGGTAAACAGGGCGTCCAGCACCAGAAACTGCGTATCGATATGCAGATGGTGTCCAAGGCGCTGCATGATCTGTCCCGCGCCCCAGTGACTGACAGCGGCCAGCCCTGCGTAGGCTATAGCCAGACGCAGCAGTATAAGCGCGTCGTCCAGCGCGTGGCGGCTGGGCGAGGGAAGCGCAATGATCTGGCGCATCAGCGCGAGAATCTGCTAGAGCGGTTGTAGACGGTCAATCAAACGTCCTGATTCGGTTAGTTCGAGAAATTCATCGCCGAGGCGCTCGCTCTCTGCCATTGCCTTGCGCCAGTAGGTTTCCCGCTCGGCGTCTTTGCCTGCAAAGCGCGTGAAATCCTTTCGATCCGGCAGCTTGCAGTAGGGCAGACTGGCCAGATAGTCACGTGACGGTGCAAGCAGGAGCACGCTCTTCAATTGCTGCAGGTTACCCTTTCGCCATGGCAGAGTTTTATCGAACCAGCCTGGTACCACCCTGTCGATAAAATGCGGATAAAGCACCACGCCGGGTGCCTGGTAGGGCAGGTCAAGATGGTAGTCGAGAAGCCCACCGTCACGGTACACACCCTCGCTGGCGCCGGGGATATCACGCACTGCTTCCATCACCATGGGGATCGAGCCTGAGGCCAACAGGGCAGGCCGCAGGTTTTCAGCCGTCAGGCTTATGTGACTGCTGACAAAATCACTGAAATCAGCGAGGGGCGGACGTTGGCGAGGGTCATGCAGAATGACGCGCTCAAAAAACCGCTTCAGATGCCTTCGGCCCAGAAGATTGGCACCGACCACCCCACCTAGCCCAAGACCCAGACGTGAGCGAGTGTCATGGCGCATCAGGCCAAGGCTTTTCACTACAACGATATTCAGCTGATACAGCGGATTGGTCAGAATGCTTTCGGCCTGCTCGCCAAGCAGCTCGTCCAGCATTGCTGCGCAACGCTGGCTGATCTCGCTGACGGTGATGCCCTTGGGAAAGCGCTGAGAAGTATACAGCTCGCCGAGATTCCGCAGTCCCGCTACTGGATCAGGCAAGCAGGCACTGGCGAACCGCCAGCTGCCAATCGAAGCGCCGATCAGACTGCGCGCCTGCGGGGCCCGCGGTAGCCAGTCGCCAAAGAGCGCGATATCCAGTCCCTGAATGCCTAATGCCTTGGGTCCTCCGGCCGCACCCGGGATCATATGCACGTCGGCCGGTTGCAGTCCTTGCTGACGGATATGCTCCAGAGCCTGACTGCCCGCGCGCAGAGTCAGCGCAGGCCTGGGTATGTGTATAGCGGTCATGCAGTGTCCTTTCCGGCAAGCCGTTTGGCCTGGCTTGCTTCCTTTTTAAGTTTGGCTTCAGTTTAGTGTTCTAGGATACAAGCGTACTCAAACAACGGAGACTTTAAACATGAAAAAACTTGTTGCCCTTACCTGCGCCACGATCCTTACCCTTGGCACCGCTAGCGCCTTCGCCGATGATGTGCGTATTGATGAAGCCGAGGCTCTCGTCAGCAACGGTACCATTCAGTCCTTCGAGAAGCTGAATGCTGCCGCGCTTGCGGCGCGCGCCGGTACTATTACTGACACGGATCTGGAAGAAAGCGCGGGTAATTATGTGTATGAAGTCGAAATTCGTGATGCCCAGGGTGTTGAGTGGGATCTTCACATGGATGCGACCAATGCCGAAGTACTCAAAATTGAACAGGATGACTGAACCCCGCCGGTGGGGAGTGAAAGCCGCCTTGTGCGGCTTTCTGCGTTGGTTCCCGATAGTGGCGGCACTGTTTTTTGCTTCGGGTCTCCAGGCCGGCCGTGACATCGATCAGAATGAGGCACTCAGGTTGGTGGAGCAGGGAGTTGTTTTGCCGCTACAGCGCTTTATCGATGATGCGCAGCAACGCTTTCCCGGGCGTCTGCTGGAAGTGGAGCTGGAGTGGGACGACGACCGGTATGTTTACGAGCTGGAGATAGTCACGCGCAGCGGCATCGTTCTGGAGCTGGATTACGATGCGGTGACCGGAAAGTTACTTGATGTCGATGAGGATGATTGATGCGCGTGTTACTGGTGGAGGATTCCGTGGCCCTGGCCGACAGCCTGTGCGCGGTACTCAAGCAGGCGGGCTTCGCTGTTGATTGGCGCACGGACGGTCGGGATGCGCTTCTGCTCGGGGAGCAGGAACCCTACGATCTTTGCGTGCTGGATCTGGGCCTGCCAGGTATGGATGGGCTGGAGGTGCTGCGCCGTTGGCGTGCTGAGCGGATAAGTCTGCCGGTGCTGGTGCTGACTGCCCGGAGCAACTGGAGCGAGCGGGTCGAGGGACTTCGGGCCGGGGCGGATGACTACCTGACCAAGCCTTTCAACCCCGAAGAACTGGTTCTGCGCGCCCAGAATCTACTGAGACGCAGCCATGGCCATGAGCCCAGTACTTTGCTTGAGGCCGGAGGGTTTGCGTTGGATGAGACCGGTCAGGAAGTCACACTTATTGACGCTGCTCCGGATGGCGCAGAGCCGATAAAGCTGTCGGCCACGCAATTCAAGCTGCTGCGTTATTTCATGCTGCACGCCGGCCAGCTTTTATCCAAGGGCCGTTTGGCAGAGCATCTCTACGAGTATGAGAGTGAGCGAGACTCCAACGTCATCGAAGTACAGATCAACCACCTGCGCAGCAAACTGGGCCGCGAGGTTATCGTGACGCGCCGTGGCCAGGGCTATATCTTCGTCGGATCGCCGCTTTGAACAGTATCGGTCGCCAACTTGGCTTCGGGCTGGTCGCGATCTTGCTGGTTACGGTGGTATTGGTCGGGCAGGGCAGCGTCTGGTTGTTCGACCAGGCCTTGCGGCAATATCTGGCGCGCTCGCTGCAAGTTGAAACCGATAGCCTGTTGGCGGCGATCACCCTGGGGGTGGACGGATTGTATCTTGATCGCACGCGAGTGGATTCGGATTACGATCGGCCTTATTCGGGACGTTATTTCGTTATTGATGCAGATGAGCGCTGGCGCTCGCGCTCACTATGGGACGCACGCCTGCCACTTGATGCTGATGGCTTGCACAACACGCTGGTGGCCGGTCCGGACGATCAGCAATTACTGGTCTGGTCGGGGCGCTATGAAGTGAGCGGCCGACCGGTCGATATCAGTGTGGCTACCGATTATTTGCCGCTATTGCGAGCATTCGATCAGGCCCGTTGGGCTATATGGGCTCTTGGCCTGGTCACCATTGGTTTGGCACTGCTGGTTCAGCGCTGGGTGCTTTATCGAGCGTTCCTGCCCCTGCGCCGCATCCGTAAGGAGCTGGCCGAGTGGCATGTGGGCAAGCGTCTGGACCTGGGGACAGACGTCCCGGAGGAGCTGGAACCCCTGGTCAGTGAAATCAACCATCTGGGTCGCCAGACAGAGCAGATAATCCAGCGCTCGCGCAGTGGTCAGGCGGACCTCGGCCACGCCCTGAAAACTCCGCTGGCAGTCGCCACCACGCTCTTGCAGCAGGCGACAACAAAACCGGACCCAGATACCTTGGCTGAGATCGGTGTGCAGCTGACAGCCATCCGTAATCAGATGGATCGTGCCCTTCAGCGTGCGCGTCTGGCACCCGAAAGCCAGGCGAGCCAGAGGTTCAATGCGGCTCAGGATCTGCCCTGGTTGTTGGACTCCCTGCGCAGTATTCACGGCAGTGACTTGCGACTCGAAACACGTCTGGCACTCAATGCCCAGGCCGAGTGGCCGTTCGAACGGGAGGATATGCTCGAGCTCCTGGGCAACCTGCTGGACAATGCGTGCAAGTGGGCCAGGCATTCAGTCGTGTTGAGCGCGGACCTGGATGCAGGTGGGTTGATGCTGAGTATTGCAGATGACGGTCCGGGCGTGGCGGAGCACGAACGTTCTGCCATTCTGCGCCGCGGCCACCGACTGGACGAGCGCGCCGACGGTGATGGCATCGGCCTGGCTATTGTCAGTGATCTGATCGAGGTCTACCAGGGCCGCCTGGAACTGAAGGACGCGTCCCTGGGAGGTCTTGAGGTCGACGTATTCCTGCCTGCCTCCCGCCGCTAGCAGCGATCAGATGAGAGAGGCATCGATATCCACGAGGAGTAAATGGCGGCTGTCGTCGATGAAAAGGCCAGAGGTAATGCAATACTGGTTGCTGGTCGCGTCGCGGTACCGGCTGGACAGAATGATCCGACTGCCCTGACCGGCTTCAGACAGTATCTGGTAGAAATATGGTCGCCACGACCAGTTGTGGTCCAGGTAGCGGGGGTCCGGCTGCCAGCGTTTCTCGGCCCACTCGTAGTTGGGTGAAATCTGCGTGCCATGGGCATCACAGAGAAAGCAGCGCAGCAACCAGGGATATTGTGCGGGGGAGGGCAGGTCCGCCGGATCCCCACCCTTGGCCAGCCACTCCACCAGCTCCGCGAAAAGATTGCCCAGGGTGCCTCGCAGCTCGGCGAGTTTCTCCCGCTCGGCCAGTTTGCTGCGGGCAAAATCGTCACGCATGCGGGCGAATTCCGTTTGTACGGCATCCGCTGGAAGGAAGTTCTCAGCGGGGTGCGCGAACAGGTAACCCTGCACATATCGTGCGCCGCATTCCAGGGCGAAATGCAGTTCCTGCTCTGTTTCTACGCCCTCGGCAATAATCCAGCAGCCGCTTTTCTCGGCCATCAACGCCAGGGCCTTGACGAAATCGCCGCTGTTGCCCTTGCCGCTGGCGGCGCGGCGGAAGAGTTGTATGTCCAGCTTGAGTATGTCCGGTTCCAGGGCGAGAACTCTATCCAGCATGGAAGATCCCGCACCGAAATCGTCAATCGCGATCCGTATACCCGCCTCACGGTAGCGCCTTACAGCATCACTCAAGTCCTGGATGTTGCCCTGTAGTTCGGTGATCTCGAAGACCACTTGCTCCGGGGGCAGGCCAATCTCCTTGAGTAGCTCCAGACTGGGCAAGGGCTCACCAGGCTTAAGCTGGCTGACCCACAGGGGCGAGATGTTGACGCTGATAAAGCCAGCCGGGTTGTCGCGGAAAGCCTCGAACGCCTGACGACGAATGGTGCGGTCCAACTCCAGCAGGTCAACGGGATCGACACTCGGATCGGTGAACAGCGGACCTGCGCTGACTATCTGCCCCTCATCGTCCTTGAGGCGAGCCAGTGCTTCGTACCCGGCTATTCGGCCGGTGGCGGTATCGATCAGTGGCTGGAAGAAAGGCAGTGGTTGACCATTGAACACAGGAGACTCCATTAACGAGGATAGGCGGCAGCCCATATGCAAGATTATAGCCAGAGACTTGGCTTATTGCTCTGAAGCTGATGTTTCCGCGTTTGCCAGCTCAATTTTGGAGCCTGGGCTGTTTTGCGATGGTGCGTTTTGCAATGTTCTGGTACGCCAATTGCACTGCTGTGGTGAGCTCGGGCGCGCTTTTCGCACTGCATTGGTGCCGAATTGCTTATGCCCGGACTTACACCCTTTTCAACTAACTGAATAAAAAGAGAAAAATCCATCGGATAGAAATATCGCCAGATCGCCTTGTTTTGAGCTCGCGTGCATTTTGCACCAATGATGATCATTTCATGCTTTTTGTGCGTTTATCTGGTGCGCTTCTCGAAAAGAGGCTCAGCTAATGGAAAACCTGCACAGCGCAGTGGAAACACTGATGCACGGCGCAAACACAATGTTTCTTCTTATGGGTGCTGTCATGGTCCTGGCCATGCATGCCGGCTTCGCCTTCCTCGAAGTGGGTACGGTGCGGCAGAAGAATCAGGTAAACGCGTTATCCAAAATAATCAGTGACTTCGCTATTTCAGGTATAGCCTACTTCTTTATTGGCTACTGGATCGCCTACGGGGTGACTTTCTTCCACGGTGCTGAAGCACTGACGGAGCAGAACGGTTATTCACTGGTGAAGTTTTTCTTCCTGATGACCTTCGCTGCGGCGATTCCGGCGATTATTTCCGGTGGCATTGCCGAGCGCGCGCGATTTGCACCACAACTGTTTGCTTCGCTGTTGATCGTCGGTCTGATCTATCCGTTTTTCGAAGGTCTGGTCTGGAACGGTAACTATGGCGTGCAAGACTGGATGCAGTCGACCTTTGGCGCGCCTTTCCATGACTTTGCCGGTTCGGTTGTCGTCCATGCGGTCGGTGGTTGGTTGGCCCTGGGTGCTGTACTGATGTTGGGTGCACGCCGCGGGCGCTATCGCGACAATCATGTCGTCGCCATGCCACCATCGAACATTCCCTTTCTGGCCCTGGGCGCCTGGATACTGACCATCGGCTGGTTTGGCTTTAACGTGATGTCGGCCCAGACCCTGGACGGTATCAGCGGCCTTGTGGCAGTCAACTCGTTGATGGCTATGGTTGGCGGTACACTTGCTGCTCTGGCGGTAGGTCGTTATGACCCTGGCTTTTTGCACAACGGGCCTTTGGCCGGTCTGGTGGCGGTATGTGCCGGATCTGATCTGATGCACCCCATTGGTGCTCTTGCCACCGGTCTGGTGGCGGGTGGTCTGTTCGTCTGGGCCTTTATCCTGACCCAGAACCATCTCAAGATTGACGATGTGCTGGGTGTCTGGCCCCTGCATGGTCTATGCGGGATATGGGGCGGCATTGCTGCGGGCATTTTTGGTGCACAGTCCTTCGGTGGTTTGGGTGGTGTCAGTCTGATGTCCCAGATCGTTGGGTCCCTGGCGGGCGCTGCCTTCGCTCTGGCTGGCGGTGTGTTGGTGTATGGGGTGATCAAGGCGATCACCGGTATTCGTCTGAGTGAAGAGGACGAGTTCATGGGTGCTGACTTGGCTATTCACAAGATTGGGGCGACTGCGGAGGATTGATCTGGTTGAGTATTGGCCTGTAGGAGTTTCCAACCGTCGTCTGATAGCCAGTGCATGGGCGTCGACGGCGGTTGACCTATGCTCGACACGCTACAAGTCGTCCCTGGAAGCTCGACGTTGCACATCCCTGTGCGCCGACGGTCGTGCATAGGTCAACCGCCGCCGACACCCGGATGGCGTGGAGTAAGCTGCGGTAAAGAGCGCTCTTTGCACTTTCTATCAGGCGGGATTGAGCTTGTCTGTCGATTTTGACCTGGCCTCTTCCAGGACCGTCAGAGCACAGGGATGTGCGATGACGAGCCCCAGGGATGGCTAGTAGCGTGTCCTGGAAGAGGCCAGGTCGAAATCGGCACCACACCGATCCAATGCCCACCAACCAGTCCATCTAAACAAAAAAGCCCGAACAGGTGTTCGGGCTCTGTAAGCACTGTTAAAAAACTACATCAAAGGAATGGTGTAATTCACGATCAGGCGGTTCTCGTCGATATCACCTGCCACGTCGGAGCGGACCATCGCGTTACGCCACTGCAGGGCCACGTTCTTGAAGGGGCCGGATTGAATGGTGTAGACGAAATCGATATCCCGTTCCCACTCTTCGCCGGTGCCGGCAGCTCCTAGATCAATATTGTCACCGCTGACATAGCGTACCAGGCCTTTCAGGCCGGGAATGCCATAGGTTGCAAAATCCAGATCGTAGCGTGCCTGCCAGGACTTTTCGTCTGCCCGGGCAAAGTCCAGGATCTGAATGTAGTTGGCAATATAGGGATTGTTCTCGGCCAGGTAGGGGAAGGCGGTGTCGCCGTCGCTGTGCTGGTACCCCAGACGGAAGGTGTGGGCACCTGTGGCAGCCGAGAGCAGGACTGACTTCATCTTGTGGTCGATGTTCAGGGGTTGATTACCGGTATCACTGGTATCGAAATAGGCCAGGTTTACCCCCATTTTCCAGTCGCCTGCAGTAAATCCCTGGAGCACATTGATCATGTTCTGTTCGTAGACATCATCCAACTCACCACGCCACAGACCCAGGGATGTATCGCTCTGAGTGAACTTGTAGGTGCCGCCCAGATAATTGAACTGGTCAGAGGTGCCGCCTACGGTAGCGCCGATATCCTCACGGTTGGTGCTGCCGCGATAATTGACCTCACGCAGCTGACCCAGTTGGACGTTGAGGTTTTCAATTTCGTCGATACTCAACGCGCCACCGGTATAGGTCTGCGGCAACAGGCGAATATCGCTGGCCTGCGCAATTGGAATGGCAGGTACCAGGTTGCCGAGACGCAAAACGCTATTGGAAATCTTTGCCTTGGCGGTGGCCGACGCGTGGCCATAACTGTCGGGGCCTTCGTCACCAAAAGTGTTGGGCAGTAGGCCGGTACCTGCTGTGTCATCGTCAGAGTGGAGCTTCACACCTGTGGCGGCGTACACATCGAGGCCGAAGCCGACTGCACCGGTGGTGTATCCCGATTCAGCGCGGAAGATAAAGCCCTGTGCCCATTCCTCCGCCTTGGATCGACCACCTGGCGGGGTGGATCGAAAGTCCCGATTGAAATAGAAGTTGCGCAGTTGGAGGGAAGCCTTGGCATCGTCGGTAAATCCGGCGGCGCTAGCAGTGCTGCTTAGCGGTGCAATCAAGGCTAGGGCCACAGCTGCGGCCAGGGTATTGGTCTTCACATTCGTCATTATTATTCTCCTGGTGTGATCGGGTGCAGGCCGGTGCTCGCCGGGCGCGGACCAAATAAAGCACTTAAGCAGGAGCCGCTCTGTACGACATTCGTCGAACTGTCACAATACGGACATGTCGGTGACGGTGGTGGGGCTTTGACGGGGGAGTGAAATGCTTGATCTTGACGTCTCGGGACGCCAGAAGGCAGAAACCGAATCACGTGGCGCTGTCTTATTAGACCTTAGTCAGGGGTAGCCCGTTCGAGGATCGAACGGGCAGCAACAGGTTACATACCGTTGGCGAAATCGGCGTTGCTCATATCTATTTCGCCACGCAGGGGCTTCAGCGCCTGTGCATAACGCAGCAGAATATCCAGGTTGTAATGCATGCGATCGCGTATCTTGCGGTCGTCCTCGGAGACGGGCTCAGGCATGTTCATGACCTTTTCCACGTTGCGCACGATAAGGTGCTCGGGGATATAGCACAGGCGGCAGTTCTTGTAGCTTGAGGCGCGCAGTTCGCTGATCGGATACGCACCCCCTATGCCCGCAGATATCCCTCCCAGCATGGCTGGTTTGTGTGCCAGCTGAGCCTTGGTGGCGAAAAGGAAAAAGTTTTTGATCGCCGGGCAGGCCATGCCGTGCCATTCGGGGGCGAGAATCACCAGTGCGTCAGCCTTGGCCAGCTGCTTTTCGAACATGCCCCACGGACCTTCGTCCTCCGCAGGCCACATCGGCAGAGGATAGGATCCAAGATCGATGACCGATACGGCGGCTGCGTCAAGCCCGTGCTGGTTGATCAGGCTTTGACGCATGAAGCGTGCGACCTTGGATGTCTGGCTATTACTGCGGCTGCTGCCGGCGACGATGGCAATATTCAACATGGTGCCTCCCTTGTTTATGTAGGTTTGAATGCTAACTCCGGACCTTTCCAGCCGACAGCGCAAAATCGTGATCGAATATATCGGATTAGTGCGGGTTTCAAGTTGATGTTGAGAGGCTGGAAGCAAAACCTGCAGCGGCTTTGACAGGTTACGGTCGATGCGGCAGAGTACGCGCCCTTCGGCGGGCGGGTCTTTGTTCGCCACGCTTATTCAATCGACCGGGGATTGCGACAATGAACGCAGTAGTGGCTGCCGTAGCGGTTATGTTGATCTTGAGTCTTTGCAGGGTACACGTCGTAGTGGCTCTGATTATCGGAGCTGTTGTGGGTGGCCTGCTAGGCGGGCTAGGTCTGGAGGCGACCCTGGATGCCTTTCAGGGGGGACTTGGCAAGGGCGCGAATGTTGCCTTGAGCTACGCTCTGCTGGGGGCTTTTGCTGTAGCGATTGCCAAGTCGGGTCTGGCCCATGCGTTGGCGGACCGTGCCCTGGGGCTGGTCAACAGTCGGAGTGAGGGTGGTACGGGTTTGCTGACAATGATGCTGTTGCTGGTGCTGCTGGCAGTGGCTATTTCGTCACAGAACATACTGCCCATTCACATTGCCTTTATTCCCCTGTTGGTGCCGCCCCTGCTGTATGTGATGGCGCGGCTACGTTTGGATCGTCGCCTGGTGGCCTGTGTACTGACCTTTGGTCTGATTACCCCGTACATGTTTCTACCAGTCGGCTTCGGCGGCATATTTCTCAATGACATTCTACTGGCCAATGTCGCCGAAAGTGGTGGGAACATTGAGGGAATCAATGTCATGAAGGCCATGGCTCTGCCGGCTCTGGGCATGTTGCTGGGCCTGGTGTTCGCCATTTTTGTCAGCTATAGAGCGCCCCGTGACTACGACGTGCAGGCAGTTGCCGAGGTCGAGCGGTTGGAGAAGGGCTACAACAGGCGATCGCTGCTGGTTGCTCTGGCTGCGGTGGTGGCTGCTTTCGTGGTCCAGTTGTGGCTGGATTCAATGATCATCGGTGCGTTGACCGGTTTCGTGATCTTCTCGCTCTCCGGCGTAGTGCGCTGGCGGGAAGCCGATGACGTATTTACCGAAGGCATGAAGATGATGGCGATGATCGGTTTTATCATGATCGCCGCCGCCGGCTTTGCCGAGGTCATGCGTGCGACCGGCTCGATTCAGACACTGGTCGATAGCTCGGCTGCCATGATTGGCGATAATCGGGCCCTGGCTGCATTGTTGATGTTGCTGGTGGGTTTGCTGATCACAATGGGTATCGGCTCGTCGTTTTCGACCATTCCGATCATTGCAGCCATCTATGTACCCCTTGCGCTGCAACTGGGATTCAGTCCCCTGGCGATTGTCGCACTGGTAGGTACTGCTGCTGCGCTGGGCGATGCCGGCTCGCCCGCTTCGGATTCAACTCTGGGACCGACCGCGGGCCTGAACGTGGATGGCCAGCACAACCATATCTGGGATACGGTGGTACCGACCTTCCTGCACTACAATCTGCCGTTGATCGCATTCGGCTGGTTGGGGGTAATGGTTCTCTGAAGAAGCTGGCTGCCGTCGCCCTGAAAACCAGGACGATGACAGCTTCCCGCTAACTGTCAAACTCTGAAGCGTCCCACAAGCGAGTCGATCTGCTTGCCAAGCTGGGTCAGGTGCGCACTGGCCTGGGCGGTTTGTTCGGCACCATCGGTGGTTTCGCGGGCCAGTTCGGCAGCTTCAGTAACGCTACGGTTGACGTCCTCGACCACGGTGGATTGCTGAGTAGTAGCGCTGGCAATCGAGGCGTTGAGCGCAACCATCTGCTGCATCGACTCAGTGATCTGATCGAGGGCTTCGCCAGCGGCGCGGGCCTGTTGTACGCTGAGTTCGGAGTAGCGATCACTCTCGTTGATAACCTCTACCACAGTGTGCGTATTGGTCTGCAACTTGTTGATCATGGCGTCGATTTCTTCAGTGGACTTCTGGGTGCGCTGGGCCAGGTTGCGTACTTCGTCGGCAACGACCGCAAAGCCACGACCCATCTCGCCAGCCCGAGCGGCTTCAATAGCGGCGTTGAGCGCCAGCAGGTTGGTCTGTTCGGCAATATTGCGGATGACGTCAAGTACCGAAGTTATTTCCTGTGCGTCGGTGGACAGACCGCTCATGTGCTTGACTGCGGTTTTTACACTGTTTGACAGGTGGTTGATCTGCTCGATGGTCTTGCTCACCTGAACGCGGCCATTGTTGGCGCCTTCGTTGGCGTTTTCAACTTCCTGGGCTGCTGCGTTGGCATTCTGAGCCACATCCTGCACGCCGTAGGTGATCTCGTTGACAGCGGTAGCCATCAGCTCCATCTTTTCGGTCTGTTGGGTCATGCCGCGCAGGCTGTTGTTGCTGATCTGGCTCAACTGCTGGCCGGCGCTGGTCAGCTGGCTGGCGCTGTCGCCGAGCTGATGCACAATGGAACGCAGGTTTTCGGTGAAGCTATTGAAATAGGCGGCGATCTGCGCCAATTCGTCACGGGCATCGTCATCAAGCTTGCGGGTGAGGTCAGCTTCGCCGCTGGCGATGTCACGCATGGCGTGGACGACGTTGTTAAGTGGTCGGGAAATGCTGCGTCCGATAATGTAAAGGATCAGCACCATCAGCAGAGTTAGCAGGGTAACGAAAATCAGTGCCTTGATTGCATCGGCGAGGAACTTGGCTTCCATATCCGCAATGAAAATGCCGGTGCCGATCATGTAATCCCATGGCTCGAAATGGGTGAAAGCAGCGATCTTCCTGTGCCCCTCACCTTCGCCGGGATTCTGTCCGGGGCGTGACCAGGTGTATTCGATGAAGGCAGTACCTTGATCCCGGGCCAGTGCAACCATCTCGGTAATGATGTTTGGCCGACCGTCGCTATTGGTGATGGTGGTCAGATCCACACCCTCGGTCTGGGGCGCCATGGGGTGCATGATCATCACGTTGTTCATGTCATTGACCCAATAGTATTCGGTACCGCCGCCGTAGCGCATCGCACGCAGAGCTTCGAGAGCAGCCGTACGGGCCTCTGGGCCGGTCATTTCGCCTGCGACTTCCTTGGCATGGTAGTAGCCAAACATCGTGCGAGCGGACTCGACCAGGTGGGTCGCTTTGGTGATCTCGGCCTGCCGATATTCTGCTTTCAGCGTGGCCAGAGAGGCCAAGGCCAGCACGGTCATGCTTACCAGCGCGACCAGCAGAATAATCCAGATCCGCTGACTGATTTTTATTTTGCGCAGTACGTTCATCTACTACCTCTCCCCGGGACCGTTACCAACAAAGCGCGCAACAGCACTTTGAGGCCAGACACATCTTTTTGTTTTATCGACCAACGACCAGAAAACCTGAGTGTTATTTTGTTGGCAGTTATGATGTCAATTTGACGTTATTCTCGGGCAGATACAATAGCTTGCTGTGGCAAATCACCGATTCATATCAGTATCCATTGGTCAAACACACTGTGGCGAGGCGGCTCAGGTCAGTTCGATCAGCAGTTGCCGGGACTTGACCTGCATGCCTTCGCTGGCCAGCAATTGACTGACCGTGCCGTCCATCTGCGCCTTGAGCGTGTGCTCCATTTTCATCGCTTCCATACGCAGCATGATCTGGCCCTTGATTACCTTGTCGCCTACCGTTGTCAGGACTTCGGTGACGGCGCCATCCATCGGCGCCAGAATGCTGTTGGACCCGGCACCAGAGGCGGCGACAGGTGGTCTGTTGGAAACATCCTCGAATTGCGTATTGCCATGCTGACTATACAGCGCCACCCGATTGCCGTTGATCAGGCAGGCGCGTTTAAAGCGTATGCCGTCAACCTCTAATGTTAGAGCAGTCGTCGTATGCTCGATCACTCGTAGGTGCAGGTTACGCTCGGCGAGAGTGATGTTCAGGCTGCCGGCAAGTCCGTCTCTGCAGGCAGACACTTGAATGGGATGGATTTCACCCGCGTTGAGCAGCAGATAACGGCTGGGAATCGGCGTGGTATTGCTCCACCCCTGCCACTCGAGTGGCACATTACAATGCTGAGCAGAGGCTCGGTATAGCATTGCCGCGGCGATCGCCAGATCCTCTTCGGCCACCGGCTGTGGCGTCAGGCTCGGGTCTGTGTTGAATTGCTCGGTGATAAAGGCAGTGTTGGTGTCTCCCGATGCAAACTGTGGATGGGCCAACAGATTGATCAGAAACCGCTGATTGGCGTTCACCCCCAGCAGTACTGACTGCTCCAGTGCATTGATCAGGCGGCTGCGTGCCTGTTCGCGGGTGGCGCCATGGGCGATGATCTTGGCCAGCATGGGGTCGTAAAAAGGCGTAATCGCCTGACCCTCGCGCAGGCCATGGTCGATGCGTACACCCTCTATATCCGCCGGCTGCCAGAGGTCGACGTGTCCTGTCTGGGGCATGAAGTCTCGGCTAGCGTCCTCGGCATACAGGCGCACCTCGATGGCGTGGCCCTGGAGGCTAATCTGCTCCTGACTCAGCGGCAGTGGCAGGCCAGAGGCTACATCCAGTTGCCAGGCCACCAGATCCAATCCGGTGACCAGCTCGGTGACGGGATGCTCCACCTGCAGACGCGTGTTCATCTCAAGAAAGTAGAACTCGCCAGCGCAGTCCAGCATGAATTCCACGGTGCCAGCGCCGCTGTAGTTGACGCTAGCAGCCGCTCTTATGGCTGCGGCGCCCATGGAGGCGCGCAGCTCGGTTGTAATGACCGGGCAGGGCGCTTCCTCGATGACCTTCTGATGACGGCGCTGCACCGAGCAGTCACGCTCACCCAGGTGCACCAGATTGCCGTGGTTGTCGCCGAAGATCTGGATCTCCACGTGTCGCGGACGGATCAGCGCCCGTTCCAGTATCAGTTCGGCGCTACCAAAGGCACTTTGCGCTTCTGCGCGGGCGCTGCGCAGTTGGTCAGGCAGCTCGGTGAGGTTCTGCACGAGGCGCATGCCACGTCCGCCTCCGCCGGCACTGGCTTTGATCATCAGCGGAAAGCCAATCTTCTTTGCCTCCCGTATCAGGGTTTTATCATCCTGAGCGCTGCCCTGATAACCGGGAATGCAGGGAACGCCGGCCTCGAGCATGGCAATCTTGGACAGACGCTTGCTACCCATGAGTCGAATGGCTTTGGTGGAAGGACCGATGAAGGTCAGGCCGGCATCCAGGCAGGCCTGGGCGAAGTCCGCGTTCTCCGACAGAAATCCGTAGCCGGGATGAATGGCTTCGGCGCCGCTTCGCTTCGCTGCGTCGATGATGGCTGGTATGTTCAGATAGGACTGCACCGCCGGCGACGGACCAATACAGAGAGCCTGATCCGCCATGTGTACATGGCGGCTGTCGGCGTCCGCATCTGAATAAACCGCCACGGTACGGTAACCCAGAGCGCTGGCGGTGCGCATGATGCGGCAGGCGATTTCACCGCGGTTAGCGATCAGCAGCGTTGTAATGCGTGGCATGGGTGCAGGTCCTCAAGGAAAGTGGCTCTAAAAAGCGTCACTGGGGAGCCCAGCCCGGTTTGCGTTTCTGAACAAACGCCAGCGTGCCCTCGGCGGCCTCCTTGCCGGTTACGGCCTCGGCAAACATCTCAGCAGCCTCATCGAGCACATCCCCAAGTGGCTGTTCATTGCTGGTCAGTAGCAATGCCTTGGTTTGCATATTTGCTCCGGGCGCGCAACGCAGAACCTGCTCGAGGCTGGACGCCAGTCTCTGTTCCAGCCGCAGTACGTCTGGCTCGCTGAAATGCACCAGACCCAGGCGCAAGGCTTCGATACCGTCAAAACGCGCCGCAGTCAGTGCCAGTCGGCGGGTATGGGTCAGGCCTATGCGCCGCACTACAAAGGGTGCGATCTGCGCCGGAATAACGCCGAGGCTGGTCTCTGGCAGGCCAAAACGGCAACTATCCAGACAGATGCCGATATCCGAGATCGATGCCAGCCCCAGGCCCCCGCCGAGTACGGCGCCCTCCAGGACGGTAATCAGTACTTGCGGCTGGGATGCGGCTTCCTCCAGCAGGCGGCCAAAACTGCGATTGATGCGGGCCTGCACAGTCTGGTCGCTGCGACGGGCCGTAGCCATGTCCTTTATGTCACCACCGGAGCAGAAATGCCCGCCAGCGCCACGTATTACTATCACGCGCAGGCTTCGGTCCTTGCCTGCAGCCGCCAGCAGGGCGCGCAATTCCTCGAGCATGATGAGGTTCATGGCGTTCCGACTGTCGGCCCGGTTCAGTGTGATATGTAGTACATCATCACTGCGCTCCAGCAGCAGCGTTGTGGCTTCTGGCAGTTTCATCGGTCAGTCCTTGCGCTTGCCGGGCAGGGTGCCCATGAGTTTGCAGATGATGCCCAGCATGATTTCGTCCGCACCGCCGCCAATCGACACCAGGCGCACATCGCGGTAGGCGCGTGCGACCGGGTTGTCCCACATGTAGCCCATGCCGCCCCAGTACTGCAGACAGGCATCGGTTACCTCGCGGCCCAGGCGCCCAGCCTTAAGCTTGGCCATCGACGCCAGCTTGGTGACGTCCTTGCCAGAGACATACAACTCGGTGGCGTTATAGACCAGTGCACGTAGGCACTCGATTTCGGTCTGCAATTCGGCCAGACGGAAATGGATGACCTGGTTGTTGATCAGGGGCTGGCCAAAGGTCTGGCGCTCGCGACAGTACTCGATAGTGTTATTCACACAGGCTTCCAGACCTTTGAGAATGTTGGCCGCACCGAACAGGCGTTCTTCCTGGAACTGCACCATCTGCATCATGAAGCCGGCACCCTCCTGACCGAGCAGGTTGCGCTGCGGTACGCGCACATCGTCGAAAAATATCTGAGCGGTTTCCGAGCTGCGCATCCCGAGCTTGTCCAGGTGTTTGCTCAGTGTTATGCCGGGGGTATTCATCGGCACCATGATCAGCGACTTGTTGCTGTGCGGTTTGCCGTCGGAGGTGTTGGCCAGCAGGCAGATGAAGTCAGCCGAAGGCGAGTTGGTGATCCACATCTTGCTGCCGTTGATTATGTAGTCATCACCCGCCTTGCGCGCGGTGGTTTTGATGCTCGCCACATCCGAGCCGCCACCGACTTCGGAAACGCCGATGCAGCCGACCATCTCGCCGGCAATGGCCGGGCGGAGGAACTCGTCACGCAGGGCATTCGAGCCGAAACGGGCCAGGGCAGGGGTACACATGTCGGTCTGTACCCCGATGGCCATGGGGATTCCACCACATTGGATGGTACCGAACTCCTCTGCGGCGACTACCGAGAAGCTGTAGTCCAGGCCCATGCCTCCGTAGGCTTCGGGCTTGGATATGCCGAGCAGACCCAAGTCGCCGGCCTTGCGGAAGATATCGTGGATCGGAAAGCCGCCGGCTTCCTCCCACGTGTCGACGTGGGGATTGATCTCCCTATCGATGAACTGGCGCACGGTACGGCGCAGTGCTTCGTGTTCCTGTGTCAGTATCATGCTGATTCTCCGATTAGAGGCGGGCTACGCCGAAGGTGTTGGGGTTCAGTGTTCGCAGCTCGGCCTCGGCGCAGATTGACAACAACAGGCCGAACAGGTGACGGGTGTCCCGCGGGTCGATCAGGCCATCATCCCAGAGGCTGGCCGTGCCATAGAGGGCTGTGGACTGGCTATCGAGTTTCTGGGCGGTCGCCTGTTCGATCATGTCGAGCATCTTCGGATCCGCGGTCTTGCCCTCGCGAAGGTGCTTGTCCTCGGTGACAATACGCAGCACCTTGCCGGCCTGGGCGCCACCCATGACGGCGGTGCGGCTATTGGGCCAGGCGAAGATAAAACGCGGATCCAGTCCGCGTCCGCACATGGCGTAATTGCCGGCGCCATAGGAGCCGCCTACCACCAGGGTGAGCTTGGGTACACGGGCGTTGGCCACCGCCTGGATCATCTTGGCCCCGTGCTTGATTACCCCCTGTCGTTCGGCCTCGGTGCCGACCATGAAGCCGGTAGTGTTGTGCAGAAACAGCAGCGGCGTGTTGCTCTGGTCGCAAAGCTGGATGAACTGCGCCGTCTTGGCCGCGCCCTGGGGCGTGATCGGGCCGTTGTTGCCGATCAGACCGCAGCGCCGCCCATAGATGCTCAGGTGGCCGCAAACTGTCTGTTGGTCAAAGGCATTCTTGAAGTCCAGAAAGCGCGAGCCGTCGGCGATACGAGCAATGATCTCGCGTACGTCGTAGGGCTTTTTCGGGTCTGCGGGCACGATCCCGAGTAGCTCTTCAACGGGGTAAAGCGGCTCTTCCCAGTCAAGCGCTGCAGTGACCGGCAGGCGGTCATTCCACGGCAAGCTGGCGACGATGTCGCGGGCCTGCCGCACGGCGTCGGCATCATCCTCTGCCAGATACTCTGCAGTGCCGGCCGTTTGCGCATGCATTTCTGCACCGCCCAATTCTTCCTCGGTAGCGATCTCGCCAGTTGCTGCCTTGAGCAGCGGTGGGCCGGCGAGGAACATTTTCGCCTTGCCTCGCACCACGACCACGTAGTCCGAGAGGCCAGGCTGGTACGCCCCGCCTGCGGTACTTGAGCCGTGCACAATAGTAATCTGGGGAATACCCGCAGCGGAAAGCCGTGCCTGGTTGGCAAAGGTCCGCGCCCCCTCGATAAAGATGTCCGCGGCATAGGCCAGGTTGGCGCCGCCGCTTTCTGCCAGGGTGATTACCGGCAGTTTGTTTTCGGCGGCGATCTGCTGCAGTCGCAGGGATTTCTTCAGACCGCTGGGCGAAATGGTGCCTCCCTTGATCGCGCTGTTGTTGGCGATGACCAGGCAGCGCACGGTACTGACATAACCAATGCCGGCGATCAGTCCGCCGCCGGCCAGGGTGCCGTCCTTGTCGTCATGCAATTTGTAGCCCGCTAGCGGGCATAGCTCTATGAAGGGTGCTCCGGCATCCAGCAGCAGGCCCAGGCGTTCGCGGGGCAGTAGCTGGCCGCGTTTTTCGAACTTGGTCTTGGCCTCTCGAGCCTTGTCCAGTACCCCACGTTCGACCGTCCGGAAGCTCTCGATTGCTGTCAGCATTGCCTCGCGGTTGACGGCAAAGTCGTCATCATTGGGGTTGAGCAAGGATTCGATGGCAACCATGGTCAGTCCTTTGTCTTCAGAATGTCGGGCGTAACCGCGCGGTGAAAGCCCTCGAAGGCGGCATTGTTCTTTGCTGGCGGCAGAGGCCAGGCGCCGCTGCCCTGACTGGCGGCGCCATCGATGCGCAGGCTGGTACCACTGATAAAGGCCGCTGCGGGGGAGAGCAGGAAAACAATCGCCGCGGATACTTCAGCCTCGGTACCGAGACGCTTGAGTGGCACGCTGTCCTTGAGACGCGGAATGATTGCCTTCATGGCGCCGTCATAGGTATCCATACCGCTGGAGGCAATCCAGCCGGGGGCCACGGCGTTGACGTTGACCCCCGCATGGGCCCACTCGAAGGCGGCGGTCTTGGTGAAGTTGTCCATGCCGGCTCGCGCCGCTCCAGAGTGCCCCATGCCCGGCATACCACCCCACATGTCGGCCAGCATATTGACGATGCGCCCACCGGTGCGGCTCATGCTCTGATTGAATACTTCGCGGGCAACCAGGAAACCACCTACCAGGTTGGTGCGTACCACGGTCTCGAACCCTTTCTGGTTGATAGCTGCCAAGGGGGAGGGGTATTGACCGCCCGCATTGTTGACCAGGCCGTGAATCGGGCCACACTCCGCTATGACGTCGGCAACCATCTCTCGTACCTTGTCCTCCTCACGGATATCACAGGCGCGCCAGATAACCTTTCCGCCGTCGGCGGTTATTTCATTTGCAATGGTCTGCAGTTTCTCTGGTTTGCGACCGACAAGTACGACGCGGGCACCCAGGGCTGCCAGTTCATGGGCGGTACAGCGCCCTATGCCGCTGCCGCCACCGGTCACGATTATGGTCTGACCGCTGAATAGATCAGGTCTGAAAATGCTTGCGTAAGTCATTAAATATTATCCAGTTGTTCGGCAAGATTAGCGGGGATGGTCACCGGCATTTGTAGGAGCTGTTGGGCAAATGCCTTGCCCTGAGGATCAATACGCAGGCTGGCGACGCCACCGCCACCAAGACTGTTTTCCAGCAAAAAATTGAGACTGTGGCTGCCGGGTAGATACCAGCGGGTGACCTGTCCCAGATCTGAATCCAGCACATGGGCCATCCACTCGGCTACCGCGGTTTCGCTCAGGCTAGCGGCGATCCAGGGCAGGAACTCTACTTGACGTGCCATGACCCCGATATTGCTGTGGTTACCCTTGTCACCCGAGCGCGCTACCGCCAGACGAATCAGTGGTACCTGCAGATCTGGGCTACCAGAGGGCGCGGGCACAGCAATTTCATGCTGGTGGGAGTGGCCGCTGCGCGGCGAAGAGGCGTCAGAAGCAGGCAGAACGACGGGCAGCACGTGACCGTCAATATTCACCCCGAGCTCGCATACAGATTTCTCGACCATAAAAGAGAACAGCCGGATCATCGGATATACAGTGGGGCGGCCGCCCACAATGCCGGTCAGCCCCGGCGCCATTCCGGTGGCCGCCTGGGCAATCTCGCGGGAGAACAGCACCAGTGCTTCCTTGCGTGCATGGCTGACCGCGATCTTGATGACCACTTCGCGGGTATCTGAACGCTTACCATGGGGCCCATAAGTCGCTTCACTGCCGAGCAGCTCTACGCTTATATCGCGATAGTCATCCCAGCCACGTTGCATGAACATCTCGCGTGTTCTGGACACAATCGCCTGGCTGACCCGCTGCGCCTTCGCAACCGCATCTATGCCGGCCATCAGGCAACTGGCGGTACATTTGAAGCCGTCTGGCCAGGTCGCACTAACCTTGTATTGACTGGTTGGAGCGTGTCCGCGGGCACCGCAGACACTGACTCGGTTCAGGGCTTGTTGCTTCAAGGTAACTGCAGAAAAATCACATATCACATCGGGCAAAAGATATTCGTAGGGGTTGCCGATCTCGTAGAGCATTTGTTCACCGACACTCAAGGGGTTTACCACGCCCCCGGTACCCGCATGTTTGGTAATCACAATGTTTCCCGCGGCATCGATCTCGGCTATCGGAAAGCCGATGTGTTCATAGTCGGGGACGCTTTCCCAGTCGGTAAAGTTGCCGCCGGTGCACTGGGCTCCGCACTCGATCAGATGGCCGGCCAGGGCTGCCTGGGCGAGAAGATCGTAGTCATCCCAGGCCCAGCCGAACTCGTACACCAACGGCGCGCTGACCAGCGCACTGTCAACTATGCGACCGGTGATTACGATGTCGGCGCCACCAGCCAGAGCTTCAACGATCCCTGGTGCACCGAGATAGGCGTTGGCTGATACACACACCGGGGGCAGCGGCGCACCGGTAAACATATCCTGCGCACCCTCCTTGGCCATTCGCGGCAGTTGCGCGCGCAGATCGTCGCCTTGCAGTACCGCGATTTTCAGGTTCACTCCGGCATGCTGGCAGGCGGCTTGCAGCATGGTTGCGCAGGCTTGAGGGTTGATACCGCCGGCATTGCTGATGACCTTGGTGCCCTGGCTGGCCAGCGTTGGCAACAGTGGCGCGAGTACCTCGACAAAGTCCGTGGCAAAGCCGGCCCCGGGGTTTTTCATCTGCGCGCCGGCCATGATCGACATGGTGATCTCGGCCAGATAATCAAACACCAGATAGTCGAGCTGGCTGTCTGGACCGGCCAGGTTGACCAGTTGGGCGGCTGCATTGCTGGTGTCGCCCCAGAAGGCGCTAGCGCAGCCGATACGGATGGTTTTATTCATATGCCTCTCCGTGTACGATTTCATCACCTTACCAAGCAAGCGCTTGGTTTGAGAAGCGTCCGCGGTCATGCTCTGAAAGGCGCACTGACGTTTGGCGTAAATGCCCTGTTTTTATCTTGGAAAAAAGGACCCTATGCCGTCTCATTCAGCATTACCCGATGCGGACATCCGTACATTAATCGATTCGGGATTGATCTCTGATCCGGCAACGCCCCGCGGCAAGCTACTGCAGGCAGCTGCCCACTTGTTCAGCACCCGAGGTTTCGATCGGACCACTGTCAGGGATCTTGCTGCCAGGGTAGGCATACAATCGGGCAGTCTTTTTCATCACTTCAAAAGCAAGGACGACATCCTGCGGGCCGTGATGGAGGAGACCATCCACTACAATCTGGCGTTGATGCGCGCTGCACTGATAGATCTGGATAATCCGCGGCAGCGATTGAAGGCATTGATTCTTTGCGAGCTTCAAGCGGTCAACGGCGTTAGCGGGGAGGCCATGTCGGTTCTGGTATACGAATGGCGTTCGCTGTCCAGGGAGGGCCAGCAACTGATATTGGGTTTGCGGCAGATTTACGAATCGATCTGGCTGGAGGTCCTTGAGGGGGGCTTCGATGCAGGTATCGTCAGGGTACAGCCAGCTATTCTGAGACGGCTGTTGACGGGCGCCTTGTCCTGGACGATTACCTGGTACAGGCCAGAGGGTAGCCTGACGCTGGACGAATTGGCCGAACAGACACTGAAAATGTTGGCTGCAGATGAGGAACACTCAACGAATAAAGAGTAAACTCATTGCACAGGCCATTAGCCATCAGGCGAAATAACAAGATGCGCTCACCATTCTATTCCTTCGGGCTCTGCTGCCTGCTTGCCATTGCGCTGGCTGGCGTTCTGGGTGTGGCCCCGGTTCAGGCAGAGCCGCGGGAAGTCAGAGTTGGCGGTTATCTCTTTCCGCCGTTCGCGGAGCAGAATGCTGACGGCGAGTGGTTCGGCCTTACCGTCGATCTGATCACGCAGCTGAATGCTGCTCAGCAGAATTATCGATTCGTCTTCCTGCCTACCTCTGCTACCCGCCGTTACCATGACTTCGATAATGAGCGTTTCGACCTGATGTTCTTCGAAAGCCCGCATTGGGGGTGGCAGGACAGGCATGTGGTCAGTTTGCTTGGCCCCCCTGTTGGCGGCGAGGTCTTCGTTGCCCAGTCTCGGCCAGGGCGTGACCAGAGCTACTTTGCAGATCGCGAAGACAAGCGCGTTGCGGTGTTCAGTGGCTATCACTACCACTTTGCCGATTACAATCCGAGCAAGCAGTATTTACGCCGGGAACACAACGCAATTATTACCTTTTCCCAGGAGAGCAGTTTACAGATGTTGCTCAGGGAACGAGTGGAACTGGCCGTTATCCCCCAGGCTTTTCTTGAGCGCTATCTGAACGAAAACCCGCAATACCGGTCTCAACTGCTGATCGCCTCCGAGCCGGACCAGTATTACCGTCATATTCTTATAAAGCGCAAACTCAGCGAACCCAAGCTGGCCTATATGACGCAACTGCTGGATCGTCTGGAAGAGGAGGGCAAAATGCAAAGATTGCTTGTCCGTTACGGTCTGCTAGGCTCGAATTAGACGTTGCACCTGCCTGCTGTTTACTACTCTTGGCTTCCAATGCAGATAAGCTAGAATATCGCGCGTCATAACTCGTAATCCTGGTTGCCAGGACAAGCCACGCTTTTACTATTCTTACCGTTCCGTTCAAAGGACTCCCAATGCTGTCAGTATTCAAACATTCCTTTCTTGCTGCGTTGCTTGTTGCCTGTGTGCCTTTTTCCGGCCAGGTGCTGGCTGGCGGATCATCTGGCGATCAGAAGCAACCCCGTGTTACCAAGGTCAATTCCAAGGTAGTGGTAGGCTGGATTGAAAAGGGACTGATCCTGCCGGAGCATACAACGGTCAAGATAAAGGTTGATTCCGGCGCGCTCACCTCTTCAATGCACGCAGTCAATATCGACTTTTTCGAGCATAAGGGTAAGTCCTGGGTACGCTATGACGTGCCCGTCAAAGATGCTGATACCGGGAAGCGGGTGACGATGAAGTTCGAGCGACCTGTATACCGGCGCATCCTGGTGCGTGGCGCTGGTGGTGAGGATCGTCGTCCGGTGGTCAAGATGAGCATGTGCATTGGTGGCCAGATCTACGAGGAGCAGTTTTCCTTGCGTGACCGCGGTGACATGACTTATCCGGTTTTGATTGGCCGTCGCACCATTGAGCACATAGGCCTGATCGATGTATCGCGGACTTTCATGGTCAAGCTCGACTGCCCGTCTACGGCCGAAGATGACGAGCGTGACAAGCAGAAGCGTATGCGCGATGACGAATCGATGGTAGACGATACTGAAGTGGGTAGTCCCGAGCAGGTCGAGGAAGAGTACGAAGAGTAAGCTTCCTCGCTGCTACCTGATGTGGCTACCACATCAGGTCGTCGGGCACCTGGAAGGCAGCGTAGGGATCATCCTCTTTGGGTTCCTGGCTTTCCACCCTGGCAATGTGCACCGGCCACTGCGGTGCGCGTTCGCTGACCTTGGCCGCAATATCCAACGGTATCAGTTCAAAGGTCCCGGATAGACGCACAACGCCCAACTGACCGCGGCTGAGCTTGCCGAATTGTTCTTCAGTCACATAGATCTTCTTGATCTTGTTCTTGTTGGCGAACTGGTAAGGCGTTTCGCCATTGGTACGGTCCAGCTTGTTCTGATCAATCAGTTGGCGGGCTTGCGCCTCGCCTTCCTTGCGGGCGGCCTCCACCTTGCGCTGCTGATTCAGCTGACGGTCACGTTCGGTTTTTTCCATGCGGGCCTTTTCAACTGCCGCGGCTGCGTTCTGGGCTTTCTCGGGTTCTGTTTTGGCCGATTTCTTCTTGGCGCGTTGGGCCTGCTTGAGCTTTTTCTCGTCGACCAGTCCGGACTTGAGCAGTTGGGCTTGCAGTGAATTGACCATGCTTGGGACTACCTATAAATCGGGCGGAAATTGAGCGGGATATTTTAGCCTTATTCGCTGTCTTTTTCCTGTCTTTCCTTCTCTTCAAGTTCGGCCTGGCGGGCCTTGATGAGGCGCATTTTTTCTTCGCTGATGGGCATTCTGTAAGCAGTTATGTACACTTTGTATAGTGTGCCGAGCACAGTAAGCACGGCTAAAGCTATGAAAATCCAGCCTACAATTGGCATTAGAGATGTCCTTCACGGAGGATGGGCGTTGTATCCATCATGCGGAACGCATCAACACAAGGCAACCTATGCTTGCAACTGAGCTGGTTACTGATCTTCAGTCCCTGCTGCCTATGCTCTGGCTTAACCCGGGCTTGCGAACGCTGGATGATCCCTTTGACCCGCAGTTGGTCGATCAGGCTCAACAGCGAATGCGACGGGCAGGGGCTTTGCTTGCGCGGGTGATACCCGAGCTGGAGGGGACCGAGGGTCTGATTGAATCACCACTATTGGATGCGGCGGCGTTGCGCGATGCTCTAGGGGGGCAGTCCACCTGGCTGTTCAAGGCCGACAATCGCCTGCCCCTGGCCGGCTCCGTGAAGGCGCGTGGTGGCGTACACGAAGTTCTGGAATTTGCCGAAGCCACAGCACTTGCGCACGGTTGGAGTGGTGAGGACTTTGCCGAGTTGGCGTCGCCGCGGTGGCGCGAAACCTTTGCGGCCCATCGATTAGTGGTCGGTAGTACCGGGAATCTGGCAATCAGCATTGGACTGATGTCCCGAGCGTTGGGTTTCCAGGCCCAGGTGCATATGTCCCGTGAGGCGAGTGAATGGAAAAAGTCCTTACTGCGTGATCAGGGTGTGGAGGTCATCGAGCATGATGGCGACTATGCGGCTGCAGTCGCGGCGGGTAGATCCAGCGCGCAAACGGATCCGCAGGCACATTTTGTCGATGATGAGCGCTCGGTGTCGCTGTTCTGTGGTTACGCAACGGCAGCGCAGGAGCTTGCCAGACAACTGCAGGAGGCGAGTATTGAAGTGTCCCGGGAGCGACCCTTGATGGTGTATCTGCCATGTGGTGTGGGCGGCGCGCCGGGCGGGATCACTTACGGGCTCAAACAGACATTTGGCGATGCGGTGCATTGCTGGTTTGCCGAGCCGCTGGCCTCGCCCAGCGTGCTGCTGCAGATGGCGGCGGGCGCTGACCAGAGAATCTCGGTTTACGATCTTGGGCTGGATAACAAGACCTTTGCCGATGGTCTGGCGGTAGGGCAAGCGTCAATGATTGCTGCGGCCTGCATGCAGGACCGGCTTTCAGGTGTATTTACTGTTGGCGATTCAGCCCTGATTTATTACCTGAGGGCTGCCTGGGAGATGCTCGGAGAAAAAATCGAGCCCTCGGCTGCCGCCAGCTTTGCCGGCCCCGGCTGGCTTACAGGCTCAGCCGCTGGCGCTGAATGGTGCGTTCGTCATCGGGTTGATCCGGGTGCTGCGACGCATCTGCTATGGAGTACGGGGGGGAATCTGGTGCCCCAGGAACAATTCCAGGTGTGGCTCGATAGCTGACCAACAAGCGTTACGCTAGCGGTTGGCGAAAGCATCCATTAGCGCGTGGTCCTTGCCGTAGGGGTCCTGGGTCAGAAGCAGCCGACCCTTGTCGTCTGCTTCGGCCGTCCAATAACCCAGCACCACCTGGGGTCCATTGCCGATCGCTACCTGGTGGGTCAGACCACTGGCCCGCTGGCGTTCGATCTGTGCGCGCTTGCTGTCGCTCAGACGGCTGAACATGCTGCTTGCCAGAATATCGACCCCTTCTACTCGAACACATCCGGAACTCAGGTTGCGCTGTACGCGGGAAAAGAGCCGTCGGTTTGGCGTGTCATGCAGATAGATGGCATGGGGGTTGTCAAAGCGAAACACGACCTGGCCCAAGGGATTATCGGGGCCTGGGGGCTGGCGTAGCATCAGTCCCCGTGGGTCGTGCCAATCGATGCTATGCGGGTCCAGGAGGTTGCCCTGGTAGTCGATAACGATCAGATTCTTGCGCTCTAGATACCCAAGGTCCTTGCGTATTTCGGGAATCATGTCCTCCCGGCGAATAGTCGGAGGAACCGTCCAGTTGGGGTTCAGCGTAATGCGATCCAGGCGCGAGACGATGGAGGGGGTATCACGGCCGGGCCGTCCGGTGATGACGTTGGTCTGCCATATAACCTCGCCCTGCCGGTAGTGGCGCAACAGGTTGCGTGCGCTATTGACCAGCAGTACATCATCCTCAAGCAGGGAGTTGATCCACCTCAGGCGCTCCAGATTGATTCTGGCAATATCCAGGCGCTCCCGGGTTGTCATGTTCAGCGCTGCGAGGCTGTTGGGACCGAGTACGCCGTCTGCCTTGAGTCCATGATCCGACTGAAAATGTTTGAGTGCTTGCTCCAGTCTTGTATCGAGCATCTGCGCGGCTTCGGCTTGCTGCACCTGAGTACCTGGGTCGGCAGCTGGGTCAGTGGTGGAGAAAGGCGGCGCGTCGATCGAAGCTAGCTCGCTAAGGTACCCTGCTGATTCCAGACGCTTGGTCAGCAGAGGCAAGCGTGGGTCGTGGCCGCCGGGTCTGACCAGGTCACCGGCGGTGATGTGAGCATATTCCGGATTTTCGTCACGCAGTCGGATGTAGGCGTTACGTAGATCGACATAGAGATCGAGTTTTGGGCGGGCCTGATCGAACGCAGCGTGGACATCAACCAGGCCAGCGCGGGTCCATTGCATAATGAGTGGTTCGGCGGACCTTGTCTCCGCCCGTTGCCACATGGGCTCATACGCCTGTTGTTCGAACCGTCCTGTACCCAGGTGCTCAAGAGCCAGCAGAAATTCACTACTGAGGCGCAGTTCGGCGCAGGTATCCAGGGCGCCTGTGACTTGCCGATGGAAAGGGTAATCTTCAACTACCAGACCATCATCGGCGAGCTTTTCCAGCTCTTCATGTAATGCATCAAGCCGACTCTGGCTGTCCCACATTGGAGCGAAATCGCTGTGTTGGTAAAGCTGGGCGAGCCCCGTTGTTATGTCAGCAGTACGTAGATGGGCAAGGTGAGGGCAGGCTTCTGACAGTGTCAGTGCCGGCGCGCGCGCGCTCTGCTCATCGTCCATGGGTGGAGGAGTTGGGGCTGGTTCGCCGGTTTGTTCATTACTGATGTGGCCACTCAATAATCGAGATATGTCACTCTGACTGGCAGCCACAGCCGATACAGTCGTACCCATTGAGGCGACGAACAGTACTGTACAAATCTTGAGCAAAAGGTACCCTCCCAACAGGCGACCGCTAACAGGTCATGAGAAAATGGCCTCGTGGCTATTACTCACAATTGCCGATAGTGTTTATTTTTACAGAGTAACAGACCATCTGCAGGGTCTATCGTTCTGTTTTTTTTGAATTTTTAACGCCCCGTCTTCCAAACGGGTCGAGGGGGATCATCCGATGCTGACCAGATTGCGCCGCGCTGGCGCCATGGTAATCATATGCCTTTCTGCAAGCGCAGGTTCGGCCCACGCGGTGACCGGCTCGGCCTCTGTTGGAATGCCGCTTGCCGCCCAGTTGGCAAGTGTCGCGCCCGACCTTGATACTGCAGTGCTCAAGAAAGCCGTCTCCGCCATGGAATGTGCCGTAGCCAGCGGTGCCGATCCCGCGGCTCGCCTCGCGGTAATCGATTTTTCCAAGCCCTCTGCCGAGCAGCGATTGTGGATATTTGATTTGCAGCGCAAGAGCTTGCTGCTGCAGGACCTGGTTGCCCACGGTTCTGGCTCGGGTGACAACTATGCTGCCGCTTTTTCTAATATCGAGGGCAGCCACCAGTCAAGCATTGGCCTGTTTCGTACCTCGGAAAGCTACACCGGACGACACGGTTACTCCCTGCGCATGGACGGCCTGGAAGCAGGCATTAACGATCTGGCGCGTCAGCGGGCCATCGTTATACATCCTGCCGATTATGTGGATCCTGCCTGGGTAGAGCGATATGGCCGGATTGGACGTAGCCAGGGTTGTCCCGCAGTGCGTCCGGAGGTCTCGAAGATGGTGGTCGATAATCTCAAGGGTGGCCAGTTCATGTTCTCCTACTATCCTGACGAGCATTGGTTGGCGACTTCGGAGTTCCTCAATTGCCCGCAGCGCGGCAAGTCCTTGCTGGCTGCCAGAGCCGAGTAATTATCCGAAAGTCGCTTTTCACCCAGGCGGCGACGTATCGGAAAACCAGCCCTGACAAGACGCAGTCTGACGTTGACTGAAGCGCTCAGGGACGCATGGACTGGTTGAGCATCTGCAGTGTGTAATTGACCTGTGTTTCAAGTTCGGGTCGGTTGGGTTCCATTTCGGCGGATTTGCTGCTCTGCATGATCACACCGTGCAATGCGCCACGCAAAAAATAGGCTGTCATAAGCGGGTCAGCGACACGCTCGCGGCTCAGGCTACCGTCGGCCACACCCTTGTTAAGGGCACCAATCATTATATTCATCGCTTCGACGCCGCAGGCCTGCAGCGCCTTGCTCTGCTCATCCTCCTCGGCCAGGTGCTCAAAGGTGCTGGCCTTGGTGAGTACGTCGAAGTAATCGGGCTCTTCCACACTGAAGAGGTAGTAAGCCCGGCCAATATGGCCGATCTGCTCGGCACCCAGATCGGATTGCTCTACCGCCGCTTCGAAGCGATCGCGCAGCGCTCTTCCAGCACGTAGCATCAGGCCTCGCATGATTGCGGCCTTGTCCTTGAAGTACACATAAAGCAGGGCGCGACTCAATTGAGCTGTTCGTGCGATTTCGTCCATAGAGCTTTTTTCAAATCCCTTGGCAAAGAATACCAGCTCGGCCGCGTCCAGAATGCTGTCGCGGCGGTCCTGCTTTTCTCTCTCTCTACGTTGGTCGAGGCTCATGATTTCCCACTGTGCGTTGGTTACAAGTGACATTGTGCGAGTGCGTTGACAAACTGTCAATAAATGACATTATGTTGAAAACGTCCTGCATAAAAACGGAGCCGACTGTGGCCACACACCTGGAATTATCGCCTTTTCTGCCGCGCTTAGTAGTGGTCGCCTTAATGGTTTTGCTGGCTGGTTGTAGCGAAGATGGCACCGTCGAAGCATCCTCCGGGTTAGAGCGAGCCGTCGCCGTCAGGGCTGCGCCTGTGACCATGACTGTCGATGCAGAACCACTGCGTTTTGCGGGGGTTGTCCGAGCTGGACAGCGGGCACAACTGACCTTTCAGGTTGGTGGGATCTTACGCACTCGCACTGTGGAAATTGGCCAGGCGGTAGAGCAGGGCGAGGTGTTGGCCACGCTCTACAATCCGGAGCTGGAGCCTGCAAGGAATGCCTCCCGGGCCAGGCTTCAGGAGCTCCAGGCACAGGCAGAGCAAGCGCGGCGTGAAGCGCAAAGAAGTGATCAGTTGTTCGAGCGGGGCGTTATTTCAGCTCAGCAGCGTGAGCAGCAGCAAGCGCGTTTGGATGCTTTCGAAGCAAGCGTCAGCAGCGCCCGGGCATCCCTTCTTCAGACACAACAATTGCAGGGCGAAAGCCAGCTACGGGCGCCCTTTGCCGGGCGTGTGGAGGCGCTCCTGGTAGAGCCCGGCGAATTTATTGCACCCGGACAGCCAGTGATGCGATTGGCAGCGGCTGGAGACCTTGAGGTGGAAGTACTGATTCCGGGGCATATGCTGGAGGGCCTCAGCGTGGGTCAGCAGGTTTCGGTGTGGCATGGCCTGGCGGATACGCCTGTTCAAGGACGTGTAAGCGAAATAGGGCAGGGTTCGTCACAGGGCAGCGCGCTTTACCCATTGGTAGTGTCGCTTGAGCAAGCAGGCGCACGTACTGGTGACGGGGTTGAGGTCGGGATCGGCCAGCCATCAGGCGGCGCGTTGAATGTACCCCTGGCGGCAATCATGCGCTGGTCGGGCGTTACCGGTAGCGCCGACAGGCAGATGGTCTATCGCGTTACCGACCAGAGAGCCGAGCGGGTGGCGGTTGATGTTGAGGCCCTGCGTGGTGAGTCGGCGGTGTTGCGCGGCGACTCGCTTAAAGAGGGCGATATGGTGATCTACGCTGGTCTCACACGCCTCTCTGACGGCGACACTGTCGAGTTGCTACCATGAATCCGGCGACCTGGGCGCGTCCGCGACTGATTGGCCTGGTGGTGGTCATGCTTTGCCTGTTGGGAGTGGCTTCCTATCTGACCATGGCGCGACAGGAGGACCCCAGTTTTCCCTATCGCGCTGGGTTGATCACGGTGGTTTATCCCGGTGCCATGGCCGAGACAGTCGAGCGCCTGGTACTCGAGCCTCTTTCCGACGAGCTGACCCAGGTCGAGGAAATCGAGTATTTCAACGCGACTGCACGCACGGGCGTGGCGCTCGTCAATATCAGCTTTGATGACTCCATTTACGACACTGATGCTGGCTGGGACCGGGTTCGGCAGGCAATCACCCGGGCTGAACTCGAATTTCCGGAGGGTGTCGCAAGGATCGAACTGGATGATCGGCTGATCGATATTCCAGCGATCGTGCTCTCGGTACGCGGTAGCCCTTCGCTAGTCGAATTGACCGACGCAGCCGAGCGGCTCAAAAGCAATCTGACTGACCTGCAGGGTTTGGCGCGGATTGAACTTGAAGGGAGCGTTGATGAACAGATAACCATTGCCCTGCGCGATGCGCAGATGGCACGCCTGGGTATTTCTGCCGGCTATCTCGGAAATATCCTGGCCGAACGCAATCAGGTTATTCCCGGTGGCTTTGTTATAGCTGATGGCAAGCGGCTAGGGCTGTTGCCCAACAGTGAGTTCATTAGCATCGAGTCATTGCGTGGCACCCAGATTCCGTTACCCCAGGGCGGTAGTGTGCCCCTTGAGACCCTTGCCGATATCTGGCGTGGACCGCTGGAACCGGCCCAGCCCAAGGCCTGGTTTGACGGAGAACAGGCTGTGCTGGTGTCGCTGACGGCAGTCCGCGGACAGGAGGATGCGATCCGCTTCGGGGAGAGGGTTCGGGAGCGTCTGGCGACCCTCAGGCCCGACTTTGCACCCCTGCTGATCGATGAAATGTTCTTTCAGCCTGATCAGGTGAAAGAGCGTCTGGATGGGCTGGAACTGAATCTGCTGGGCAGCGTGCTGATCATTGTGCTGGTGGTATTTATTGGTATGGGCTGGCGCATGGGGTTGCTGGTGGCGGCGATGCTGCCGATGGTGGCATCGATCAGTCTGGGTATCTATGACCTGGCTGGTGGCATCCTGCATCAGATCGCAGTCATCGGTATGGTTATCTCCCTGGGTATTCTGATCGACAATGCGATCGTCATGGTGGAGAACATTCAGGATCGCTTGAATCGGGGTGAGTCTCGGGAGCAGGCGGTTTACGGTGGTATCCGCGAGCTGGCCGGGCCACTTGGTGCATCCACGGCCACTACGCTGGCGGCCTTCACGCCGTTGTTGCTGGCCAAGGGCGGAGCGGCGGACTTTACCCGTGGTATTCCGGTCATGATCATGCTCACGCTGAGTGTCAGTTATCTGCTTGCGGTGGGTGTTGCGCCGTTGCTGGCCGGTCGCTTTCTCAAACCGGCGGTCCGGCGGAGTAGTCCGGGTATGACGCGATTTAGCCAGGCATTGGGCCGGGCCAGTACAGCGGCGCCGTGGTGGGTGATAGGCCTTGGACTGCTGAGTGTTGGAGCGAGTATTTCGCTGGCGCCGATGGTCAAGCAGCAGTTCTTTCCCAATGCTGACCGACCTGTGGTTGTGGTCGAGCTTTATATGCCTGAGGGCACCGACCAAAAGCGTACTGAATCCGTATCGGCGGACCTGGAACGAGCCCTGCGTGGTCAGGCGAATGTCGAGGGGGTCCATCGTTTCGTGGGCTCCTCCGGCCCGAGCTTCTACTACAATCTCTTGCGCTCGCCCCAGGCCCCAAATCGAGCCAGGCTGGTGGTTGATGCCAGCGATCTGGCCGCCACCAGCGGCATTATCCACTGGGTGCGTGATCATGTGGCGGCCGAGTATCCTCAACTTGAGGTGGTTGCCAGCACTTTGGGCCAAGGTCCGCCGCGCGCAGCCCCGGTGGAGATGAGGCTTTACCACCCCGATGATGCAGTGCGTAATGCGGCTGCGGAGCAGATATTTGCGATTGTCCGTGCCACACCGGGTGCGGTTGATGTGCGCCATGACATTGATCTGGGCGTGCCCGTGTTGCGGGTCGATGTGGATGATGCTCTGGCACAACGTTATGGTTTGAGCCGCGCTGCGGTAGCACGCGCACTGAACACGACCAGCCTGGGGCTGACCGTGGAGCAGTATCGCCAGGAGCGTGACCCCATTGCGCTGGTTGTACGTTCACCCGAGGGTACGGCGCAATCGCTGGAGCGTCTCAAGTCGGTCACCGTATTCAATTTAAACGGTGAGGGCATACCTCTAACTGCCCTGGCGCGTATCGAGCCCCAATGGCAGCCAGCTGGTATCTATCAGCGTGACGGTGTTCGGGTGCAGAGAGTGACAGCCGGTCTGGAAGAGGGATACAGCTTCAGCCAGGTACTGGACAACCTCAACCGCGAATTGGCTGACAATCCATTGCCAGCTGGCGTACGTATGGAGCTTGGCGGTGACAAGGAGGGTTCTGGTGATGCCAACAGCGCCATCTTCACGAGCGCACCGATTGGCATGTTGTTACTGCTGTTTTTTTTGCTGCTGCAGTTCAACTCGTTCCGCCGCGTTGGCATCATTTTGCTAACGGTCCCGCTGGCGGGAGTCGGTGTTCTTCCAGGCTTGGTGTTATCCGACGCGCCATTCGGCTTTCAGTCCCTGCTGGGCATCATTGCTCTGGTTGGTATCGTGGTAAACAACGCCATTGTGCTGGTTGACGTGGTTGACCAGCGTTTGGCCGCAGGTGCAGATATTGTTGAGGCCGTTGCTGATGCTGTGGCCAGGCGAACCCGGCCTATTCTGCTGACCACCGCCACAACCATTGCTGGACTGCTTCCACTGGCCTTTTCCCAGTCAACACTCTGGCCGCCCATGGCCTGGGCGATAATCTCGGGATTGCTTGCGTCCACAGTGCTTACCCTGTTGGTGGTGCCGGCCGTTTGCAGGTTGACCTTGGGGCGACAGAGTGGATCTTCGAAAGCAACTGTAAGTGCTTGACTAGCCTGGCCGAATGTTTACAATGCGCGCCTGCCTGTTGGGACCTGTCCCGAAGGCAGATGCGCAGTGGTAGTTCAGTTGGTTAGAATACCGGCCTGTCACGCCGGGGGTCGCGGGTTCGAGTCCCGTCCACTGCGCCAATTTCAAAAGCCCTCGAACAGAAATGTTCGGGGGCTTTTTTGTCATGCCCGAAATTTGCCTGCAAAACAGATTGACCGTCTGTAACAAATTTGATACTAAATATCTAATTGCTTCATTATCTCACGATTTTTTATTCTTCGGCTGCGAATTCAGGCGTTGCTGGGGAGGCAGGAGGCCGTTCTGAGATGAACAAATATATTTGTCCGCTGTTGTTATTCTTCTGCTTTTATTGCCCCTTGACGATTGCTTCTGACGCTGATGTTGAAACATTGACTCGTCTGAATGCCTCCGGAGATGCGGCTAGCGCCTACCAACTTGCTACCAGCATGCTGCCGACTTGGGGTGGAGATCCAGCTTTTGACCGGCAGTATGCTGTTGCGGCCCTCGAAAGCGGTCGTGCCAGCGAGGCGATTTTTGCCCTTGAGCGCCTGCTTATGCTTGACCCGCAGGACAACAGTGCTCAGCTGGAGATCGATAGAGCTTACGCGATGCTGGGACGGGAGCCGCTGTCAACGGGCATGGACCCGCTGGCGTCTTCCCGCGTATCTACTCCCGTGACGGCGATGTTCAGTGGCTCTCTGAGACTCGGCGCCGGTTATGGCACGAACGTCGACGCTAGGCCTGATACCGATGAAATGACAACGCCCAGTGGCCCGGTTGTGGTTGCGGATTTGAAGCCCCGTGATGATGGTTTTGGATCGCTCGAATTGACTGGACGCTATCGTTTCCCCTTGAGTTCCACATGGAGCGGTTTTGTCGAGGGAGGCATGGCCTCCCGTTTTTACAGTGACGCCGATGATCTCGACAGCCTGTCGATGCTTTTGCGTACCGGCGTCCAGCTTCAGCAGGACCGCACACGATTGCAAGTAAGTCTCCTGGGGCAACAATATCGCCGGGATGATACTCGCCTGCTTGATCGCTTTGGTCTATCAGCAGACTACTTGTATGACCTGAATGATGAGCTTTCAGTAGGCTTTTTTACTAGTGTTAGACGTCAGGATTACGTCATTTCCAGTATCGACAGCAATGTGTTGATGGTTGGGCTAAGGGGTAATTTAAGAGTGAAACACCAACTTGATCCGCTGTTTTATGCGGGGCTGTATCGTGGCTGGGAAGAGCCGCAGCAAGACAACCCGGTAACGGCTGGGCGAACTGAGCGGGATCTGTTCGGGGGCTATACAGGGGTGCGGTTGGTGTTATCAGAAAGTCTTTGGGCAAACATGGAAGGTGCCGTGGTTAGTAGCCGCTACGAGGGGCCTTTCCAGCTTGTAGTGCCTGCCACCCTCAATCCGCGGCGAGATGATTGTCAATGGCCATTAATTTTGACCCACTTTTGGCCAATAAAATT